>JAEEGL011043780.1_pt1 | contig 93242 bp, 87 predicted proteins | sample 9134231 | NCBI WGS metagenome assembly JAEEGL01 (sample SAMN16246548, study PRJNA631951) | gut metagenome | biome: gut microbiome; feature: rumen; material: fiber-attached | host: Bos | place: Iran: Karaj | collected 2018-10 | reverse complement strand
GGTCGTACCACAACTTAATGTTGAAAGGTAAAAATAAAAGAAAAATGTTTAAAAAGGCACTTTGCCTTTCTTTTGCGTTATTATTAAGTATAAATAGTTTTGCTGCGGTGGTATCAGATAATGATGGTAGTGCCTTTATAACAAAGGCTGAATTTGATTCGCTTAAGAATAATTTTCAATCTCAAATTGACCAATATAATACAAGCATAGATGCAAAAATTGACGGTGCAATAGCAGCTTATATTGCTGGCATTACAACAAAGAGAACTTTTGAACCAGATATATTATTAAATAAGGTCGATGCTACAAGAAGAAGTTTTAAAAATAATTTTGCTAATCCAACTACAAACACTCAAGCAGATGTTCGTCTAGAAGTGTGTAAACAATTAACATTGGCTACTGTAGGTCTATGGCAGACAATGGGACAATCTATTGAAAGAGCGAACTCTAGTTTTTATGCTATAAGCACCTTGTCAGGAAACCATGCAAAATCTAGACAACCAAAAAATAATGGTAAGAATGGAAAATTTTTATTAGTAAAGCCTAGTTCATATGGAGGATATACTGTTAGTGATGGTTATACATATTCGATTGAACAAAAAGTTGATATAAGTGGTGGAGAAATTAAAGAGGAAAGTTATTTAGATAAGCCGATTTTTAATTATTATCAGAACACAAGTCATAATTTTACAAGTTACTCTACCGATACAATTTTTACACAAAATCTTAATATTGCTAAAGTTCAAACTGAAGCTGGTGGCTCAGTAACAAATATTACAGTTCCTGCTATGGTATCTATTTGTGTGCTTGAAGCTAAGTCTACAAAATATGACCAATTTTTTACTATGTCTTCTGGTAGTGTCTGGACAGCAAATACAGGTTGTGTTCCATATAATAATTTGCATACTTGGACTTATACAAATTCTGATGTAAAACTTGCAAGTGGAGAAGCACAAGCTTATGGTGGATGGTTTAAATGGAATTCTTCATCTACAGCTTCTGATAAAAGGGCATGGACAGCGAGAAATGTTTATACCGATTATACTACTACTAGAACTTGGGTACCAGTAAGCTTTAAAGGTCCTAAGATCGAAATGATAAGTGGTGCAAACTTAGTTGTTGAAGATGTTAGTAATCTTGTTGATACAAAGACTTATTATTATAGTGGGCTTCCGCTTTTTACACTTAGTGAGACTGGAAAAGTGACGATGGATCTGGGTTTCGCTTGGAATACTAAAGATGAGACTATTGTTGCAATAAGAGATTTGCCTTTTGATAATACAAATATAACATCAAAATCTTCAAATGATATTTTTTGGAAAAAATATTCAACCAGTGATATACCAAGCAGTAATAGAGTCACTATAACAATAGATGCAAAAGATTTGAAAGATAAAAAAGGCAAAACCCTGTATATTAAAATGAAATCTAATAATTCAACTAGTGGTGCGTGGGTTAGACCTTATTTATATTCATGTAAAATAGAAGTTGAATAATGAGGAGTAAAGAATGAAACGTTTAAGTTGTTTATTATTATGTACCATTTTCATAGCATGTGAATTTTCTTTTGCTGCAATAGTATCAGATAATGATGGTTCTGCATTTGTTACAAAAAGTGAATTTGAAGCATTGAAATCAGATTTTGATTCACAAATTGATAATTATAATAAAAGTATAGATAATAAGATTGATGGAGCTATAGCGAGCTATTTGGCATCTATGAATAATAAAATGGATTCTTTAGTAAGTATAATTAATAGGTTGCCAGCTAAGAGAAGAACATATGTTGCAGCAATTTCAAACCCTACAACATGTACTCAAGATGATTTTTATATAGAAACATCTGGATTCTGGTTTATATGTCGACCAGTTACTCAGGCTGCAGGCACATATGGTGGTTATGCAATTTGTGGTCTTAACAACTTAGAAACAGGTCATAATAAAAAACTATGGCCTAAGAATAATGGAAAAACAAGTAAGTATTTATTTTTGGATAGCACCACTATCAATAGTAGCACATATTATTATTTAACTGCTAATACTCTAAAATTATTAAAATATTATATTTATATGTTTGGTTCTCAAGTTGCTGATAGTTCAGAATTCACGTCAGAAAGAACTTACGGTGGTCCGACATCAATTACTTGGACAAATACCTATAATACTATTCTTTCGGGAAGTAGAAAGGTTACATCACAAAATGATAATGTTCCTACAACTGAAACTTTGATGCTTCAAGTAGCCAATTCAGGTTCTGAAATTACATGGATTGACAGGATGGGAGGTTCAACTATTTATACTGCTAATTCAGGCTGTTTATTAGAAACAGATAGGCTTAATTGGAGTTATCAAAAAAGTAATTTTGGATTAGGTTATACTGCACAACAAGCAAGATGGGGCCAGCATGGAGGATGGGGCTGTACCAATAACTATAATCCAACCACATCTACAACAAAAATTAATTTAAATTTTAAAATTCCTAAGATTACAATGTATGCTGGAAGCAATTTGATTGTTCCTGATGTATCTAATTTAGCAGGTGAACCAGTATATTATTATAATGGTATTCCACTTTGCAAAGTTCCAAAATCAAATGGAAAACTAAAAATTACCATAAAGCCAACTATCAATAAAAATACTTCTTCTGCTACTTCTGGACTTACAATTATGATTAAATCTTCAAAATTTGGAAATAAAGCAATAACAAGTGAAACTGGAACTGATATTTATTTTAATAAAACATATGCGGCTTCAAGTGTGCCAAAAGAAATTACAGTTGAAATTGATGAGGAAACTATTGAAAGTGCAAGAGACAAAACATTATGGGTAAAAGCTTATGCATCAAACACCAATTGCACTGTAACACTAGAAACAACAAGCATTTTATATGGATAAAAACAAATTATATAGAAAGATTATTTTTTTAAATTATTAAGTTTTAGGATACTATGCTTTAAATTTGAAATTAAGACTCTTGACATTTACACATTTTTTTAGTAAAATATGTGGGTAAAGAAGATGTCCACATCTCACCTTGAAGCGAAAGCGACATTGGTAAAAATAATTATTTATTATGGTGGTCATCTTTATGTCCACTATTTTTTTGCCAATTTGGCACATTTGAAAGGAAAGGTGAATTTTATAAACGAGAAAGACATACAAATTAATGATAGGATAAGAGATCCTGAAGTTAGAGTAATAGGACCTACAGGTGATCAACTTGGTATTATGTCAAGTAGAGAAGCATATAATAAAGCAGCTGAGATGGAACTTGATTTAGTAAAGATTTCGCCAAATGCAAATCCACCAGTATGTAAAATTATTGACTTCGGAAAATATCGTTATGAATTGATGAAAAAAGAAAAAGAAGCTAAAAGAAATCAAAAACAAGTAGAACTAAAAGAAATTAGAATGACACCTAATATTGATACTAATGATTTAAATACAAAGATTAATGCTGGTAGAAAATTTTTGACCAGTGGACATAAATTAAAAGTAACATTAAGATTCAGAGGTAGGGAGATGGCTCATATGAAAGACTCAGAATATTTACTTACTGATTTTGCAAATGAACTTTCAAATTGTTCAAGCATTGAAAAGCCTGCAAAGGCAGAAGGAAGAAATATGAGTATGGTTCTCGCACCTAAAAAGTAATTGGGAGGCAAATATGAAAAATTACAAAATGAAAACAAGTAAGTCTGCTGCTAAGAGATTTAAGAAAACTGGAACTGGTAAACTTGTCAGAATGAAAGCAAATAAATCTCACATCCTTAACAAAAAGACTACAAAAAGAAAAAGAAATCTTAGAAAAGATGCAGTTGTTGATAAGACAAATGTAAAGACAATGAAGAAGATTATGCCATATTTATAATGTGGTAATATTTTAAAAGTAGGAGGAGATAATTATGGCAAGAATAAAAGGCGGAATGAATGCCAAGAGAAAACATAAAAAAGTTTTAAAACTCGCAAAAGGATTTAGAGGCTCAAGATCAAAACAATATAGAGTTGCTAAACAAAGTGTAATGAGAGCTCTCACTGAATCTTATAGAGGAAGAAAGGAAAGAAAGAGACAATTTAGAGAGTTATGGATTACAAGAATCAATGCAGCATGTAGACTCAATGATATATCATATAGTAAATTCATGTTTGGCTTAAAGAAAGCAAATATTACATTGAATAGAAAAATGCTTGCTGAACTTGCAGTAACAGATGAGAAGGCATTTGCTAAACTTGCTGAAACTGCAAAACAAAACTTAAAATAAATATTTTAGTATATTTTATTAATACTAATTTTTTATGTCGCTCCAAATCTTGCGACACTTTAGGGGCGGATAATATCCGCCCCTACGACTATTATTTAGACAAAATTATTTAATAGAAAAGGTTGATATGATAAACATAGATGAATTAAAAGAAAAAGCATTAAATAGAATAAAAGAAGCTGCATCATTAAAAGAGTTAGATGATATTAAAGTAAATTATTTTGGGAAAAAAGGTGAAATAACTGCTATTATGCAGACATTTAAAGATATGGCTGCAGAAGATAGAAAAGAACTCGGTAAAATCATTAATGATGCAAAAATTGCAATTGATGATTTGATAAAAGAAAGACAAAAGAAATTCAATGCTGCAGTTTTAAATGAAAAGCTAAAAAGAGAAGCAATTGATGTAACTTTGCCATCTAAAAAAGTAAATATCGGACATTTACATCCTTGCACTATTGTTTTTAATGATGTGCGAGATATATTTGAGAAGATGGGTTATACCGTTGTTACTGGACCAGAGATAGAGTATGATGAGTATAATTTTGAAAAGCTTAATATAGAAGAAGGTCATCCGGCAAGAGATGAACAAGATACATTTTATATTAATGATAAAGTATTGCTTAGAACTCAAACAAGTCCAGTTCAGGCGCGTGTAATGGAAAAAGGTAAACTTCCTATTTGTATAATTTCTGCTGGTAGAGTCTTTAGATCTGATTCGGTTGATGCTACTCATTCTCCAACTTTTCATCAAATAGAAGGTCTTGTAGTTTCTGAAAATATTTCTTTTGCAGATTTGAAAGGTACGCTTACAACATTTGCAAAATCATTTTTTGGAGAAAATATTAAAACCAGATTTAGACCTCATCATTTTCCTTTTACTGAGCCAAGCGCAGAAATGGATGTTAGCTGCTTTAAATGTGGTGGCAAAGGTTGTAGATTTTGTAAAGGTGAGGGTTGGATAGAGATTTTAGGCTGTGGCATGGTTAATCCAAAAGTTTATGAATTATGCGGACTTGATAAAGATAAGTGCCAAGGGTTTGCTTTTGGAATGGGCGTTGAAAGACTTGGACTTCTTAAATATGAAATTGATGATATGAGACTCTTATATGAAAATGATGTCCGTTTTTTAAGTCAGTTTGACTAAATGAATCTCTAAAATGCGAAAGGTGATTATATGAAAGCTTCACATAAATTTTTAAAATATTATGTTAAAGACTTAGATGTTTCAGGAAAAGAGTTTGCTGAAGCTATTACTTTAACTGGAACTAAAATTGAAACTTATGAAAAGTTAGATAAAAATCTTAAAAATATTATAGTTGTTAAACTTGAAAAGATTGAGAAACATCCTGATGCAGATAAATTGGTTATCTGTAAGGTTAATACAGGCTCTGAAACAATACAGATAGTTACAGGTGCTAAGAATGTGTATGAAGGAATGCTTTGCCCTGCGGTATTAGTAGGAGGAAAAGTAGCAGCATCAGCTCATGATAATAATGAATATCCAGATGGTATAGTTATAAAAGATGGTAAACTTCGTGGAGTAGAATCACATGGTATGCTATGTTCAATTGGAGAACTTGGAAGACCTGCTGATTTATATGGTGGCAATAGCGAAGGAATATTTGATATGTCAAATATGGGTGTAAAACCAGGAGATGATGCTATAAAAGCTATGAACCTTGATGATACTCTTTATGATTTTGAAATTACATCAAATAGAATAGATTGCTATAGTGTTATAGGTATAGCTAAAGAAGTGGCTGCAACATTTAATAAAAGTTTTACTGAGCCTAAGACTACTTTTAATACATCATTTAAAGATGATAAGTATATTGATGTAGAAGTTAAAGATAAAGATTTGTGCCCTTTATTTTCTACAAGATTTGTAAAAAATATAAAGATAGAAGATTCACCGGAGTGGCTTAAAGATTGTCTTCGTGCGGTTGGTATAAGACCAATTAATAATATAGTTGATATAACAAACTTTGTTATGATGGAGTATGGTCAACCTATGCATGCTTATGACTATGATACAATTCGTGGCAAAAAGATTGTAGTTAAAAGAGCAAACAAGGGTGATCAGTTTACTACTCTTGATGGACAAGTGAGAGAACTTGATGACACTATGCTTACAATCTGTGATGGTGAAGGTGCAATAGGTCTTGGCGGTATCATGGGTGGAGAAAACTCTATGATTACTGATTCTTGCAAAAATCTTTTACTTGAAGCAGCAAATTTCAATGGTACAAATATAAGACTTAGTGCAAAAAAACTTGGACTTAGAACAGAAGCTTCTAATCTTTTTGAAAAAGGACTTGATCCAAATAATGCTATAAAAGCAATAAATCGAGCTTGCTCGCTTATAGAAGACTTAAAGTGTGGAGAGATATGTGAGGATTTCATATATGTATATCCAGATGAAAAGAAAAATGTAAACAAAGATATAGAAGTTTCTGCAAATAAAGTTAATAGTTTACTTGGCACTAATATTAAAGCAGAGATTATGAAAGATATTTTAGACAAGATAGATTTGAAGACTACTATAAATGGTGACACACTAAAAATCAATGTCCCAACAATAAGAAAAGATATAAACAATTTTGCAGACATTGCAGAAGAAGTTATGAGATTTTATGGCTATGACAAGGCAGAAGAAACTTTACCAAATATCAACATTATGCCGCATGCTCTTACTAAGGATGAAATTGTTGAAAAAAATGCAATGGATATTGCAATATACAATGGATTCAATGAAGCTATGAATTATTCATTTGAATCTAAAAAAGTATATGATATGCTTGAATTTGCTAGCGATGCAAAAGAAAGAAATTATATCACTATTTTAAATCCACTTGGTGAAGATTTTCAAGTGATGCGAACACAACTTATAAATGGTATGCTTAAATCTTTATCAACTAATTATAATAGAAAAATTAAATCAGCAAAACTTTTTGAACTTGCAAATATTTATATTCCACTTGATAAAGAAATTAATGTACTTCCAGATGAAAGAAAAACTTTTATTCTTGGGGCATACGGAAAAGATATAGATTTTTATGTATTTAAAGGTTATGCTGAAGAGATGTTAAATAAATCTCATGTGCTTGGAAAGATAACATTCGTTAAAAATGAAAACATATCTTATATGCACCCAGGAAGAACTGCAGATATAATGGTTGATGATATAAATATTGGATATGTTGGAGAAGTCCATGAAACAGTTGCTAAAAATTATGAGATAGGTACTAAAGTTTATATCTTACAACTTGATATAAAGAGTATAATTGAAAAATCTAATCTTATATGCAAATACACTGAAATTAGCAAATTTCCTAAGTCAGAAAGAGACTTATCTATGACTGTACCAAAAGATATAAATGTAGATAAGATTGAAAATGTGTTTGTAGAAAGAGGCGGTAAATTACTTGATGACTTTGAACTTTTTGATATATATGAGGGTGAGCAGGTGGCTTCTGGATTTAAATCAATAGCTTATAACCTATCTTTTGGGTCTAAAGACCATACGCTTACTGACGATGAAGTAGAATCCGTTATAAAGAAAATAATCAATGGACTTAATGATTTAGGCATAGAGTTAAGAAAATAAGTGCTTTTATAATATTTACAAAAATAACAATTTTTGATATAATATTAGCAAAGAAGGGAGTGAGAAATTTGTCAAGTGTTATAGTAAAAGATAACGAAACCTTAGATAGTGCTTTAAGAAGATTTAAGAGAAATTGCGCAAAGGCAGGAATTCAACAAGAAATTAGAAAAAGAGAATTCTATGAAAAACCAAGCGTTAAGAGAAAGAAAAAATCTGAAGCAGCACGTAAAAGGAAATTCAATTTTTAATTTTTTGCCCTATTCATTTGGATAGGGCACATTTTTTATGGCAAAGAATATAAACGATAAAAATTATATAAGAGAAATAAATATAGAGAATGTATTACTACCAAAAATTTTTGGTAGTTTTGATATAAATGTTAAAAAAATTGAAAAAGAATTCTCAGTTTCAATTGTTATTAGAGATGAAAAAATAAAAATTATAGGTGACAAAATAGATGTTGTGAAAGCCAGTGAACTTATTGAACTTTTAATTTCAAAAGCAAACAAAGGTAATGAGATTAGCGAACAAGATTTGAATTATTGTATGGATACTATTTTAAATAAAAAAGAAAACAGTGTTATAATTAAAAATAATATTGTAGAACTTGATGATGATGTATTATCAAGAACAATTCAAGGTAAACCAATAAAACCAAAAACTATTGGACAAAAGAATTATGTTGATAGTATAAGAGACAATATGATTACTTTTGGTATTGGACCCGCTGGAACTGGTAAAACTTATCTTGGTATGTGTATGGCGATAGAAGCATTTAAAAAAGGAGAGGTTACTAAACTGATACTAACTCGTCCTGCTATTGAAGCTGGAGAAAAACTTGGTTTCTTACCAGGCGACTTACAAAGTAAGATTGACCCATACTTAAGGCCTCTTTATGATGCTTTGTATCAAATAATGGGAGCAGAAAGTTTTCAATCTAATCTTGAAAAAGGACTCATAGAAGTTGCACCTCTTGCTTATATGAGAGGGCGGACTCTAGACAATGCTTTTATCATATTAGATGAAGCACAGAATACAACTATACCTCAGATGAAAATGTTTCTTACAAGAATAGGTTTTAATTCAAAAGTTATAGTTACAGGTGATGATACACAAAAGGATTTGCCAAAGGATGTAACCTCTGGGCTTGATAGTGCTATAAAAGTTCTTAAAAATATTGAAGGAATAAGTTTTGTTAGATTAACTTCAAAAGATGTCGTTCGTCACCCATTGGTTCAGAAAATTGTAGTAGCATATGAAAATTATGAAAACAAAAAGAAAAAATAAAATCATAATTAACTTTGATGTTGTTGATAAATATATATTTGAATTTGACTATAAATCACTTGCAAAAAAAATTACTATGAAGTTGTTTGAATTAGAAAACTTAAATTATGATTTTTCTTACAATTTATCTATAGTTGATAAGTTGACAATAAAAAAAATCAATAAAGAAAATAGAAATATAAATAAAATTACTGATGTGTTGTCATTTCCAAACATAGATTTTAAAAAGCCTTCTAATTTTAAAAGATATGTTAAAGACGATGTCTATGATGTGTCAATTCTTGATATGACAACTAAAACTATATTTTTAGGCGATGTAGTTATGTGTTATGACAAGATACTTTATCAAAGTAAAATGTATGATCATTCTATAAAAAGAGAGTATTCTTTTTTACTAGTTCATTCACTTTTACATTTATTAGGATATGACCATATGGATATTAAAGATGAAAGGAAAATGTTTAAAAAACAAGATGAGATATTAGATTCTTTGAATATAATTAATTAATATGAATCAAATTCCGAATAATTATAAAAATCCACATAAAAAACACCATTTTTTGATGCAGGGTAGTATACTTGCTGTCTCTGGAATTATTGTTAGAATCATAGGTTTATTTTATAGAATACCTATGATAAATATTATTGGCAATAAAGGAAACGGATATTATACTTCTGCATATAGTGTGTATTCTTTGTTTCTTATTTTATCGTCTTATTCATTTCCAATATCAATATCTAAAATTGTATCTGAAAGACTCGCTGTTGGTAGATATAAAGATGTTAAAAATGTTATAAAGGCATCATTTATTATAGCTTTGATTGTTGGTCTTATAATGTTTTCAATAATGTTTTTTGGTGCTGAATTTATTAGCAATATATATAGAAAACCATTACTCAAATTTGCATTGCAGGCTCTTGCACCAACACTTTTTATAATGTCTTTTCTTGGAGTTTTTAGGGGACTTTTTCAAGGAATGGGCAATATGATTCCTACTGCTATGTCTCAGCTTTTTGAACAAATTGCCAATGCGATTACAAGTTTATTATTTGCATATTTATTATTTAATAAAGGCATAATAGCAAATATGATATATGATACTACAGAGTATTCATATGCGTTTGGGGCAAAAGGTGGTGCAATAGGGACGGGAATAGGAGCATTTGTAGCGCTCGCATTTTTATTCTTTATGTTTTTATCTCTTGTATCAAAATATAAAATGCTCCTTGACAATAATAATTACTATGAACCAGAGTCAAGAAGTAAAGTATTTTCAGTATTATATCATACAATGATTCCAATTATTGTATCTGGAACAATATATAATCTTACAACGGTATTAGATGATCTTATTTTTTCAAATGTTCTGACAATTATGAAATCTGAATTAAATATAGTGGTATTATGGGGAGTATTTGGAAACTACCATTTACTTTTTAATATTCCTGTTGCAGTCGCAAATAGTCTTACTTCATCTATTATACCATCTATATCAACATCAGTAGAAAAAAATGAAGTAAGAGAAGTTGTATTGAAAGTAAAATATTCTATAAAGTATACTATGCTTATTGTGTCACCAGCCTTCGTAGGACTTATTATACTTGCAGATCCTATTTGTAGAGTTCTCTTTAAAGAAAATCTAGATATACTTATTAAATTACTTAGAGCTGGAAGTATAGCAGTTGTTTTCTTTTCACTATCTACAGTTACAATAGGTATTTTGCAAGGTCTTGGATATTATACCAAACCATTAAAGAATACTCTTATTGCATTACTTGTTCATGTTATAGCTTGTCTTATATTACTTATACCACTTAAACAAAATATTTATGGAATAGTATTTGGCATGATAGTATTTGCAATGGTGTTATTTATACTTAATCAAAGGGACTTAAATAGAATAGTTAGATATAGGAATTCAAGTTTTCAAAGAAGATATATTCTTACATTCTTTCTTATGTTTTTAAGTGCAGGTATTATGGGAATAACAACTTATTTCTTAAACAAATTTTTAGCAAACAATGTATTTACTTCTGGCAGCTTTTTATCTATTGTTATAAGGTTACTCATTTGTATTATATTTGCAATTGTAATATATGGATTCTTTATTATCATGCTTGGAGTTGTTAGAAAGAGAGATGCTGACTACATACCATTCATTTCAAAGTTTGAGTATGTTTTGAGAGGTTAATATGGATATAGGTATAATAGGCGGTGGCATTAGTGGCATGATACTTGCAAGTAAATTGAATAAGCATAAGGTGACAATATTAGAAAGTAATAATAGACTAGGCAAAAAACTTTTGCTTACTGGAAATGGCAAATGTAATTATACTAATATGAACTTTGATAATCTTGATTACATATACAATTGTAAACTAGCAAAAGAATTATATAATAAATACGATAACGCATCATTCATATCATATTTATATAAGTTGGGGATTGTTCCAAAAATTGAAGTTCATAAAAATATTAAATATGTATACCCAAATAGTAATAAAGCAACAAGTGTTTATTATGCACTATATGATAAAATTATATCAAACAATGTAAAAATAAAATGTGATGAGTTAGTTGATAAAGTTTATAAGGAAAATGGTAAATTCATTGTAAATGCAAAAAATGACTATATATTTGACAAATTAGTATTTGCAACAGGTGGTATAACATATATAAAGAATGAATGTGCAAGCACAGCTCTATCCTGTATTAAATCCTTGGGGCATACGATAGTTGAGTTATCACCAGGGCTTACACCTATTAATTATAGTATCAAAGATGTTAATTTAAATAAATTTGATTTCAATGGTTTTAGAATTGATGCAGAAGTAAACTATATAGACAGTGAAAAAGTATATTCTGAATATGGAGAGATTCAGTTTACTAAAGTAAATTTATCAGGCATTCCAATACTTAACATGTCTAATATAATATCTAAACCATTAAATATATATAATGAAAACATTGTATTACATTTAGATTTTTCAAATGCCATTTTAAATGTCATACACTATAATAAGGATGTAAATAATAATGAAACTTTATACAAAATCAAAAGTATCAATGAGTATAAAGAGAATCAAAAGAATAGATTATCAGTAGTTTTTGATATATTGATAAATAGAAAAAAAGAATTATATTATAAAAATTCACAAGATTTTTTATGTGGATTTTTACCAGATGAATTAAATCAAATAATTTTTTCTATCTTAAAGGTTAAAGCTAAAAAAGTAAATGATTTGTCATCAAATGATATTTTAGAAATCGCTAAAAATTTAATTGATTTTAAAGTGTATGCTGCAAAAAGTTTAAAATTAGATAATGCACAGATTACAATTGGTGGCGTTAATACAAATGAAGTAAACAGAGACACCTTGGAATCAAAAATTGTTGATGGCTTATATATTATTGGAGAGGCTTTGGATATAAATGGCATTTGTGGTGGTTATAATATTCAAATAGCATATTCAAGTGCATTGACTGTTGCAAATTCATTATTAAATTTGGAGGAATAGATTTATATGGATAATAGACTTAAAGATAAAGTTAATAGACTTAATGAATTATATTCTAAATTAGAATCTGGAATAGAACTTACTGTTACGGAATTAAATGAAAGGGCGGTTCTTCGTGATGAAATTATTAATTATTTCAAGTTTTCTATTGATAAATTAAATAAGAGTAAATAGTTAAATTTAATCTTAAATTATAGTTTATCATGTTAAAAAATGCTTTTTTTTTATTAAAAAAAGCAAATAAATTAAAAAAAATGCATAAAAAATTTGATTTTTGTTAATTTTTATTGTATAATATTTATAGAGGAGCGAGAAATCGCTCCTCAAGTTTTTATATATTATTTAGGCTATGTAGCCGAAAGGAATAAAGTATGAATAGAGAATTAAAAGAGGCACTTGAAATTTTAGAGAAGGAGAAAAACATTGATAAATCTTTAATTTTAAAATCAATTAAAGAATCGCTTGAATATGCATATAGAAATTATCTTGTTAGAAGTGCAAATAAAAGTGGAGATAAAGTTTTGGCTCAAATGATTCAAAAAGATCAAGACTTTATTAATGTTGTAATAGATGAAAATACATATGATTATGAAATATTCCTTGCAAAAGAAGTTATACCAGATGATTTAGATATTATAAATGACTTAACTGAAGTGAAACTCAGTGAAGCAAGAAAGTATGATGAGAATGCACAAGTTGATGATCAAGTATATATTGAAGCTCCAAGAATAGACCTTGGTCATATTGTTATACAGAATTCTAAAGGACTTATAATCAATAAATTAAGAGAACAAGAAAAGAGTTCGCTTTATAATGAATTTAAAGATAAGGTAGGAACAATTGTTACAGGTACAGTAAGTAGAAGATTAAAAAATGCTTACAATATAAATCTTGGAAGAACTGATGGTATCTTGCTTGACTCTGAAAGAAATAAAGCTGAAAAACTAGAATTTAATAAACGAATAAAAGTTTACATTCAAGATGTTGCAGAATCATCTAAAGGACCAAAAATTAAAGTTTCAAGAGCTGATCCAAATCTTGTAAAAAAACTTTTTGAGCAAGAAGTTTCAGAAATTAAAGATGGAACAGTAGTTATAAAATCTATTGCAAGAGAAGCTGGATCAAGAACTAAGATGGCAGTTTATTCATATAATCCTGACGTAGATGCAGTTGGATCTTGTCTTGGTGTTAATAGTATAAGAGTTAATGCTGTAGTGGATGAACTTGGTGGAGAAAAAATAGATATTGTAAATTGGGATGAAGATATTAGTAATTTCATTGGAAATGCATTGTCGCCTGCAAAATCAACTATTATAGTAGCTGATGAAGATAATATGGCTGCACTTGTAGTTGTTCCAGATCAATTCTTATCCCTCGCAATTGGAAAAGAAGGTCAAAATGCTAGACTTGCTGCTAAACTTACAGAATATAAAATAGATATTAAATCAGAAACCCAAGCTGTTGTTCAAGGTATTTATGATAAATTCGGAGTAGAGTATGATCATGAAAAATTTAAAGATGCTTTAGAACAAGCTGAAAAAGAAAAGAATAAAGTAAATGAAACTGAAGATAAAAAAGAAGATATTGTTGAAGAAGATGGAGCAACAGAATAGTTTAAACTATTGTTTAGTTTGGAGGGGATATGACAATTAAAGACAAATTAAAAGATAATGATATTGATACAGTAAATAATAAAGATTTGATTGATAAAATAAAAAATGAATTAAATGAAAAAGGTGAAAACGGCACTAAAATCACTAATAAGTTAACATTGGAAGGTGAAAAAATTGTCGATTCTATAATTAGAAATTATAAAAATAGTACTCATAAAACTACAGTTTCAAGACCTACGACAATAAGACGTCAAGCAACTGAATCAAAAGATACGAGTGAGACAATTGTTGAAAAGAATAAAGATTCAGAAAACAAAATTATAGAAAAGGGTGGAACTATATCCTCTTCCCAGCCTTCATCAAATAATTTTGATTGGAAAAATATAGATAGAAAAAAAATAATAATCAATGTTAATGGAAAGAAAAACAAAATTGAAAATCAAAGTCCAAATGGTCGTCGACTTCCTCAATCAACAATTGATGAAATCTTAAAAAAACGTAAAGAACAAGTTGAACAAGACAAGCAAAATGTTAAAGATATAAATAAAAAAGACTTAAGCATAAGCAATGGAGATAGTAAAAAAATACAGTCTCAGGGACAAAAGAATCAAAATATTAAAATATCAAGACAAGGAATTAATAATCAAAATAAAAAGAATAATATAAATAAAACAAAACCTAATACAACATTTAATAAACCAAAAAGGGAATCAGATTTTAGTGGTGGCAATATTAAAACCACTTTTAATTCTTTAAACACAGGTATTGCAACTGGCACATCTAAAAATTATGAAGGCAAGATAAAAAAAGATCAATATAATAAACCTGATGACAAGCAAAAAAATAAGAATAAAAAAGGTGGGAAAGACAAATTTGACAAACACAACAAGAATCTTTTATATTATACTGAAGATGAAAAAACAAGAAATGTGAAAAAATCTGGTGCTGGAGCGTTTATTAAACCAGAAATAAAAAAAGAAGAGCCAGAGGAAATTATAAAATCTATAGTTATACCTGAAGTTATAACAATAAAGGAACTTGCATCAAAACTTAGACTTCAAGCATCAGCAATAGTAAAGAAATTATTCTTGACTGGTAAAATTGTAAATCTAAATACAGAACTTAGTTATGAGGAAGCTGAAAATATTGCAGTAGAGTATGATGTATTATGTGAAAAAGAAGTAAAAGTCAATGTAATAGAAGAATTACTTAAAGAAGATGAAGAAGATCCAAGCACTCTTGTTACAAGACCACCTGTAGTTGTTGTTATGGGTCACGTTGATCATGGTAAAACATCTATACTTGATACGATTCGAAATACAAATGTTATATCAAAAGAAGCAGGTGGTATAACTCAACATATCGGTGCATATCAAGTAAAAGTAAAAGATAGACTTATAACTTTCTTAGATACACCAGGACATGAAGCATTTACTGCAATGAGACTAAGAGGAGCAAAGTCAACTGATATTGCTATTTTAGTTGTAGCAGCTGATGATGGTGTTAAACCACAAACTATTGAAGCAATAAACCATGCAAAAGCGGCAAATGTTGAGATTATTGTTGCAATAAATAAAATTGATAAGCCAGAAGCAAATGTTGAAAGAGTAAAACAACAGTTGTCTGAATATGAACTTGTTCCATCAGATTGGGGAGGTCAGACAACTTATTGTGAAGTTTCGGCAAAACAAAATATTGGTATTGATAATTTGCTTGAAATGATTCTACTTACAGCTGATGTATTAGATTTAAAAGCTAATCCAAATAGAAATGCAAGAGGAATAGTTATAGAAAGTTTGCTTGACAAAGGTAAAGGACCAGTTGCAAGAATTCTTGTTCAAAAAGGTACATTGCATATCGGAGACTATGTTGCTATGGGTAGAAGTTTTGGTAAGGTTAGAGCTATGACCGATGCAAATGGTATTAGATTAAAAGAAGCAAAACCTTCTACTCCTGTTGAAATTTTAGGATTAAATGATGTTCCACTTGCTGGTGACACATTTATTTGTTTTGATAGTGAAAAAGAAGCAAGATCTTTTGCTGAGACATTCGTATCTGAAAATAAAATTAGACTTGTTGAAGAAAGTAAGCATAAGGTCACTTTGGATGCTTTATTTGATCAAATTAAAGCTGGTGAACTTAAAGAGCTTAATATTGTTTTGAAAGCGGATGTTGCTGGTTCGTCAGAAGCAATAAAAAATAGTTTAGAAAAACTTTCAAATGATGAAGTTGTTGTCAAAGTTATTCATGAGGGTGTTGGAAATATTAATGAATCAGATGTAACTCTTGCAAGCGCTTCAAATGCAATTATTATTGGATTTAATGTAAAACCAGAACCAAATACAAAATCAATAATTGAAAAAGAAAAAGTTGATTTGAGATTATATAATATCATTTATAATGCAATTGATGATGTAGAGAAAGCAATGAGAGGTATGCTTGCACCAGTACTTGAAGAAAAAATCATTGGTAATCTTACTATTAGACAAATATTTAAAGCATCTAATGTTGGTAACATCGCAGGCTCGTTTGTAAATGATGGTGAGATAAGAAGGAATGCTAAAGTTAGACTTAAGAGAGGGGACAATGTAATATTTGATGGAGATATTTCGTCACTTAAGAGATTTAAAGATGAAGTGAAGGAAGTAAAAGCTGGATTTGAATGTGGTATTGTCTTGGATGGCTTTAGTGATTTTGCTGTAGATGATATAATGGAAGTTTATGTTATGGAAGAAAAAAAGATAGATTATGAGAAATAATAAGAAAAACAATAAACCATATAAATATGACATGATTAGTTCCGAAGTTGAAAGAATAATTTCGGAAGTAGTTTCTTATGAGATAACTGATAAAAGAGTACTTGGCAATGCAAATGTAACAGGAATTAAATTATCAAGAGATTTTTCTCATTGTAAAGTGTTTGTGCAAATAGATTCGGATGATAAAAAAGATGTCCTAGATGGACTTAAAAATGCTTCGGGATATGTTAGGCATATATTAGCAGAACAGCTTGATATGAGAAAGACACCTGAAATAGCCTTCTATTATGATGAATCAATAGAAAAGGCAAAAAGAATTGAAGAATTACTACAACAAATTAAATAAATGATACTATATCATTTATATTACATCGTAGAGCCTTGCAAATATTTTCAATTGATTTAAGTGTTATACTTTTATTATTCCTTATTCTTGTAATTGTACTACTTGGTATTAAATATTTGTTAATCAATTGATATTGTGTAACTTTTTTCTTTATTAAAGTTTTATAAAATGGTTCATAACTAATCATACGCATATTATATCAAACAAGAGGTAGATTATTGCCATATTTTGGATTAAAAATTATTATATTTTTTATACTGTGTCTTTCGCTTTTAATTATAATTTTTATAGTTTCAAAAAATGAGTGTAATACCTATAAATTAAGCAATTTTACTATTAATAATACAAAAAATATAGATAGACTGACAATTATTTTTTTATCTGATTATCATAATAAAAAATATACTAAAAATATTGAAAATTTACTTTATGATATAAAAAAAGTAAACCCAGATTATATTATACTTGGAGGAGATTTTATTAATTTTTCAAAGTTTCAGAGCTTGAAAAATAAACTAGGTATAGATAATACATATATATTTATTAAAAAATTACTCCAATTATTTAATGATTCAAATGATTATAATTTAAAGAGAATTTTCTTTTCTTTTGGAAATCATGAATTAAGACTTAAAAATAGATTTGATAATGTTAGTTTTAAGAAAGAATATGAGGAGTTTGTTAAATTTTTAACAGATAATAATATACTAATTCTTGATAATAATTCATATAATATTTCTACAAATATTTCAATTTATGGGTTAAGTTTATATGAAGGTTATTATAATAAGTTATTCTCAAGAAAACCTACTTATAAACATATTGATTATAAAGTTCTTAATGAATATTTTAAAAACTTTGATGAAAGCAAGTTTAATATCGTTTCATTTCATAAACCTGATTATGCTGAAGATTTGATTAATTTTGGTTTTGACCTTGTACTGTCAGGACACTATCATGGAGGTTTAATAAATTTTCCTGTATTTGGACCAATTATTTCTCCAGACCTTAAACTATTTCCTAAATATAGTCTCGGACACTATATTTATAATATGAAAAGTATAATTGTGAGTTCTGGTATAGGAGAACATTTTTTGAAAATTAGAATCAATAATAAACCAGAGGCAGTAATTATTAATATAGTTTAATGGAAAAGATATCATACAAATTAGAAAAATTTGAAGGACCCCTTGACCTTCTTTTACATCTTATAGAAAAAAGTAAGATAGATATTTTTGATATACCAATTGCTGATATAACAGCACAATATCTTGAATATATTAAAAATATGCAAGAGAGCAATATGGATATCTCATCAGATTTTTTAGTTATGGCAGCAACACTTCTTGAGATAAAATCAAAAATGCTATTGCCACTTGTGAAGAATGATGAGGGAGAAGAAATAGACCCAAGACAAGATTTAGTAGAAAAACTTCTACAACACAAGATGTATAAAAGCCTTGGTTATGAACTTTATGACTATGAAGATGAAGCTCCTGAATATATGCTGAAAAAGCCAACTATTCCACAAGATGTAAAATCATATGTCCCAAATATTGACTATGATGAATTACTTAAAGGAATAGATGTAAATAAATTAAATGAAGTTTTCACTGAAGTTTTAAGAAGGAAAAGAGATAGTATTGATACAGTAAGAGCTAATTTTGGCAAACTGGAGAAAGAAAAGGTTCCTCTAAAAGATACTATATTAAATGTTATTAGATATGCAAATGAAAATAAAAAGTTTAGTTTTAAAAAAATGCTTGAATCTCAAAATGATAAGACTCATGTAATAGTAAGTTTTCTTGCAGTGCTTGAACTAATAAAAGTTGGTAGAATAGTTATTAAACAAGAACACAATTTTGATGACATATACATTGAGGTGGTAGAGGGTGCCACTGGGTTTGTAGACTTTAATTTATTGGAGGATGACTAGTATGGGGAATAGTTTTACGAGTTCCAATTATACGCTGTTGGAACAAGAAAATATTGTTGAATCCATATTATTTATGATGGGAGAGTCAGTTTCTGTTGATACGTTAGCAACTGCTATCGAATCTACAGTTGACGTGGCAAAAGATGCTGCTGAAAGACTCTACAACAAGTATCAAAACGAGTATCAAGATAGAGGAATGAAAGTCATCAAACTTGGATCTAAGTATCAAATGGTTTCTAATAATAAGTATTTTAAAAACTTAGTATTAGTTGCATCACACCCTCAAAAACCAGTTATCACAGAGTCAATACTTGAAACATTATCAATAATAGCGTATAAACAACCAATATCAAAACCAGAAATTGAACACATAAGAGGAGTAAAATCAGATTATGCATGTAATAGACTTCTAGAATATGGACTTATAGAAGAAAAGGGAAGACTTGAGACCGCTGGAAGACCAATACTTTTTGGAACAACTGAAGAATTTATGCTACGATTTGGTATAGAATCGCTTGATGAGTTACCTATACTTGATGCTACAAAATTTGCAGAGATAGAAAATGAAGTTGAAAAAGAATTATCTGAATCACTTGGAGAGCCAGTTGTAATCGACAAAGACTTATACACAGAGAACATAACATCAAACTTAAAGAGTGAAGTTAAAGATGTTGATGAAAATGCTGACTTGAATGTTGAAGATAAAAATATTGTAGAAGATAAAAATATTGTAGAAGATAAAGAAAATACTACTGATGAAGAAAAAATTACTGAAGAAGAAAAGAATGAAACTACAAGCAATGAAGAAAAACAAGAAGATACCTTAATTGATAGCAGTAATGAAGAATTTAACTTAAATAGTAATGATGATAAGAATGATAATATAAATGATACAATAGCTGACTATACAAGTACTAGCGAAAACAATGATGTAATAGATAACCATGAATTTTTTGATAACCTTGATTCGAATGATACTAATAAGGAGGCGCCGCGATGAGTGATAAAGGGGTTGCTAGGTTTCTTAAAATCAGTTTGGCAAGCTTTAATAAGGATTATAAAGAAAATTTTCCACTTGGACAAAAATACGGGCTAGATGATATGGAAATAACTGCAGTATATAATTCTATTAAAATGCCGAATAGAGCAACCAAATATTCTGCAGGTTATGACATATATAGTCCAATAGATTTTGTCTTAAAGAAAGGCGAAACAATTAAGATTTTAACAGGCCTTAGATGCAAGATGGATAATGATGTAGTACTTATGATTTATCCAAGGTCTTCGCTTGGTTTTAAGTATAGGATGATGCTTGAAAATACAGTAGGAATAATTGATAGTGATTATTTTGATGCTGAGAATGAAGGTCATATAATGATTAAATTTACAAACCATGGAGATAAAGACCTTGTCATAAGTAAAGGAACTGCATTCGCTCAAGGAATATTTATGAGATATTTAAAAACTGTTGATGATGAGGTTTCTGATATAAGAGTTGGTGGTATAGGAAGTACGAATGAAAAAAATAAGTAAAATTAAATATTTTATAGTTTTACTGTTTTGTTTTTTGATACTATCATCTTGCCAAAACAAAAAGATTAATCAATATAAGAGTTATGGTATAGATTATCTCGAGAATAATAATTACGAAGAAGCCCTCTCATATTTTGATGAAGCTTTAAAACTTGGTGATGGTGAAGTAAGTTCTACTCAATATGAATTATTACTTTATAAAGCAGAGTGTCTATTTATGTTGAATAGATATGATGAAGCTAAAAAAATTTATGAAACCTTAAAGGTAATTGACAAAAACAATAAAACATTCAATGAATTGTATAATAATTTAAGCACAATTGTTAATTTAGTGGATTTTAGGTTGGCAATTGATAAAGGTGAACTTGATAGAGCAGATTCAATACTTGTAGAATTAAAAAACATAGGGCTTGAACATGAAAAGTCTGTTATGTATAATCAGGCAGTATTATATGAAAAAAAAGGTGAATGGAAGAATGCATTAAATGCATTTAATTATTATTTAAAACAATATCCAGGAGATGAAAATGCATTACATGAAGTAGAATTTATTAATGCACAACTTAACAATGGAAACAATTAGAGAACAATTAGAAAGAATTGAAGAGCAGTATTTATCTAAATATGCCTGTCTCTCAAAAAATAGTCTTGGTCGAGATGTACCAGAAACTGAATGCACACTTAGGACTATATTTCAAAGGGATAGGGATAGGATTATTCATTGTAAGTCTTTTAGAAGGTTAAAGCATAAGACTCAAGTATTTTTGATTCCAGAAGGCGACCACTATAGGACAAGGCTTACTCATACACTTGAAGTTAGTCAAATTGCAAGAACTATTGCAAAATCACTAAGACTTAATGAAGATTTGACTGAAGCTATAGCTCTTGGTCATGATTTAGGGCACACTCCATTTGGTCATGCAGGTGAAGCAGTACTTAATAAACTTTTACCAAATGGTTTCGAACACTGCGTCCAAAGTGTGAGGCTTGTTGAAAAAATTGAAAGAAATGGTGAAGGTTTAAATCTTACTAAAGAAGTAAGGGATGGGATTCTCAATCATAGGACTGCAGGTCATCCTAAGACACTTGAAGGAAAAATTGTGAGAATTTCTGATAAGATAGCATATATCAATCACGATATTGATGATGCAATTACAGCTTGCCTTCTTAAGGAAGAAGACTTGCCACATGATGTGACTAATGTTATAGGAAATACAGTTAAGTCAAGAATAGATTTTTTAATTAAAGATATTGTAAATAATTCATATGACAAAGATGATATTATACTAAGTGCAGATGTTGAGAAAGCAATGAATGCACTTAGAAAATGGTTATTTGAAAATGTTTATAATAATAACAACGAAAAAAATCTTGCTAAAAAAGAAGAAAAAAAAGCACAAAAAGTTGTAGAAATTTTGTTTGATTATTATAAGGAACACATAGATGAGATGCCTAGTGAATATATAAACTTACTTAATAATGGAGAAGAAAAATTACAAGTAGTTGCTGATTATATATCTGGAATGACAGATGATTATGCAATTTTCAAGTTTAATGAGTTGTTTGTTCCAGTTGGTTGGAAAGTAAAATGAAATTCAAAGATGCAGTAAATGAAATATTTAATCGAATTGATATTGTTGACGTTGTAGGAGAGTATGTTCATTTAAAAAGAGTTGGATCAAATTATATGGGCTGCTGCCCCTTCCACAATGAAAAGACTCCATCATTTTCTGTAAGCGAAAGTAGAAAAACTTTTTTATGCTTTGGATGTAAAAAAAGTGGAAATGTCATACGGTTTATTATGGAGCGACTTGGACTTACATATCCAGAAGCTGTAAGAATGCTTGCAAAGAGAATTGGCATAGAAGTAGAAGATGACTATGAAAATAATGCGTGGCAAAAAGAGTTAAAAGAAAAAAAAGATAAATTATATTCTTTGACAAAAGACCTTGCAAATGAATATTATAAGGTGCTATATTCTGAAAAAGGTAAAGTAGGGCTTGAATATTTTAAATCAAGAAATCTTACAAAAGAAACTATATTTAAGTTTGGACTTGGTTTTGCACCAAATGAATACGGCTATATGTATAATATAATGAAAGAAAAAGGTTATGAAGATGATATACTTCTTGAATCAAAACTTTTTAGACTCAATAAAGAAAAGACAAGAATTTTAGATGCATTTTATAATAGAGTTATGTTTCCTATTAAAGATACATATAACCATGTTGTTGGATTTCAAAGTAGGTCTCTTGAAAAAAAACCAGAAATTAGAAAGTATGTTAATTCAGAAGACAATTTAATTTTTCACAAAGGTAGTTTATTATATGCTATGAACTTTGCTCTTTCTTCGCAAAAAGATTATTATATCTTATGTGAAGGAAATATGGATGTAATTACTCTTCATCAATCAGGTTATGACAATGCAATAGCAAGTATGGGAACTGCATTTAATGAAAAGCAAATACCTTTACTCAAAAGAAAATTAAAAAAAGTATATCTTTGTCAGGATAACGATGACTCTGGAGTAAATGCAGTTATTTCATCATACAAGTTGTTAAAAAAAGCAGATATTGCTACTTATGTTATAGACTTAAATCCTGTTAAAGATGTTGATGAGTTAATTAATAAATATGGTGTAGAGAAATTTAAGGAAAGAGTAGAACATCCAATACCTACACATCTATTTTATGCATCTTCGCTTAAAAGAAAGTATAATATAGATGATGAGAATGATTTAAAGAATTATTTAAATGATATAGTAGTTTTTCTTTCAGATATTGATAATCCGATAATTAGAGAGCAGTGCCTGAAACATATCGCTAAACAAGAGGAACTTGATTATTTAGATTTAAAAAAATTAATGGATAATCATTTGAAAGGAAATACAACAAAAATTGAGGTGGAGCGAAACACTGAAAGCAGTAAAAACTCTGAATATGTTTTGTCTGATCTTGATACTAATTTTATAAATTTAATCTATTTATTGCCAGATAAAAAAGAAACAATTTCTGGAATTATTAAAGAAGATGAATTAATTGATGATTATTATAGAGAACTATATAGATATTATCTTGCCGGAAATGAAAAAGCAAAAATATATAGTGATATTGAAAATAAATCAGATATTGATAAACAAATATTAACTTCAATACTTGATTCTTATATAAATGTAGATGCAAATAATATGGATAGTATAATTTTTAGTTTGAATCAAATTATCAAACAAATAAAAATTAGAGACTTAAACACGAAATTAAATAGTGATACCGATAAGTTTGAAATAAAGATTAGGACAAATGAGATTAATAAAACTAAGTATTTATAAATATTATGAAACTAAAACTTTCTAAAAGATTAGAATTAATTGTTAAAATGTGTGATTATTGTGATACAATTATTGATGTGGGGACAGATCATGGAAAGGTACCTATAACCATTGCAAATCTTGGACTTGCAAAAAATGTTATTGCAATAGATAATAAAAAGGGACCACTCAAGACTTGTGCTGAGAATGCATACTTGCATTTAAAAAATGAAGATGTCTCATTTACAACATTATTATCAGATGGACTTACAAAGGTAGATAAAAATATTGAATGTGGTATAATAATTACTGGGATGGGATATGATAATATGTGCGATATTTTAAATGATATTACAGAAAGAAACTTTAAATATCTTATACTATCACCTCATTCAAAGATTGATAAATTTAAAGAATTTTTATCAGATAAAAATTTAAGTGTTATAGAAGAAAATTCAATTTTTGAAGATAAAAAAAACTATAGTATTATGAAAGTTATAAAAAGTGTTTGAGGTAGATTTTGAAAATAAGTGAAGTTGTAAACCAAATAGAAAAAGATTTTCCAATTGTATCAATGCAAGACTTTGATAATTCTGGTTCAAATATAGTGAACCTTGATGATGAATTAAAAGGAATTTTGTTGACACTTGATATAACTTTAGATGCTATTACTTATGCAAAAGATAATGGTATTAACCTCATTATTTCACATCATCCAATTATTTTTAATAAGATAAAAAATATAAATGAAGACCCAGTTTCAAAAAGAATTAAACTTTTAAATAAATATGATATAAATGCTTATAGTTGCCATACAAATTATGATGCAAATATTAAAAATGGTATGGGGACAAGTTTAGTAAAAATATTATTTGACAGTTCTTTAATAAAAGAACAAGGTATTTTAGAAAAGTTCAAAGTAAATAATGAAGAATATGGAATAGGCAATATTATTTATTTTAATAAAGAATTCTCGGCAGATGAGTTAAAAAATTTATTTATAGAAAAGTTAAAACTAGATAATAATAAAATAAGTTTTTATAAATGTAAAGATAGTGTTAAGAAAGTTATAATTATTCCTGGAAGTGGCAGTGGTGATGTTGATTTAGTTATAAAGGAAAAAGCAGATATGCTCATTACTTCTGATTTAAAACATAATCAAATAATTGATTTGAAAGAATCAAATATATCCTATTTTGATGCAACGCACTATGGACTTGAATATATTTTTGTAAGTAGTTTTTATGAGTATCTAAAATCACTCAGTTTTTTATCTGATATCAAAACAATTTGTTTTGACATAAATCTATAATTTAAATGATTCACTTTAAAGGAGGCATTATGCAAAGAGAACACTTAAAAACAAGATTAGGATTTATTCTTCTTAGTGCAGGCTGTGCTATAGGAGTAGGAAATGTATGGAAGTTTCCATGGATGGTTGGACAATATGGGGGAGGTGCATTTGTATTAATATATGCAATTTTCCTTCTTGTTTTGGGTATTCCAGTTTTAACGATGGAATTTTCTATGGGTAGGGCTGCACAAACTAGTCCAGTACGTATGTATCAGGAATTGACTCCAGACAAAAAAGCCTGGGGTATTCATGGATTTTTTTGTTTCCTTGGAAATGTTATACTTATGATGTTTTATACTGTAGTTGCTGGCTGGTTACTATATTATTTTTACTCTATGGCAACTGGTAAGTTTATTGGTTTAGATGGGGAAGCAATTGGAAATTATTTTGGCAGTATGCTTGGTAGCCCTAGTATATTAGTTACATATATGATTATCATATGCGTATTAGGTTTCTTTGTCATTTCATTTTCTCTTAAAGGAGGACTTGAAAGAGTTACTAAGATTATGATGATTGCTTTGCTTGTAATCATGATAATAATTGCTATAAATAGTATTATGTTGCCAGGCGCAGCAAAAGGTCTTTCTTTTTATTTAGTACCTGATTTTTCTAAGATTACTATAGATGTAGTAGTTGGAGCTATGAATCAAGCGTTCTTTACTTTAAGTCTTGGTATTGGAGCAATGGCAATATTTGGAAGTTATATTGGAAAAGATAGAGCATTGACTGGTGAATCAATTAATGTAATTATACTTGATACTTTTGTTGCAATTGTTGCAGGTTTAATTATATTCCCTGCATGTTTCACTTATGGTGTTGAGCCAGGTTCTGGACCATCACTTATATTTATCACACTTCCAAATATATTTATGGATATGCCACTTGGAAGATTCTGGGGCTCTCTTTTCTTCTTATTTATGACTTTTGCAGCATTCTCTACTGTACTTGCAGTATTTGAAAATATTCTTGCATGTGTTAGAGACATGACTAATTGGTCAAGAGGAAAGGCAGCACTTATTTGCTGTATTTCAATTATTATATTGTCACTTCCTTGTGCACTTGGATTTAATATGTGGAAAAATGTGCAACCTCTTGGTGCAGGTTCAGGAATTATGGATTTAGAAGATTTTATTGTTTCTAACTGCTTATTGCCTCTTGGTTCACTTTTGTTTGTAGTCTATTGTACAAATAAATTTGGATGGGGTTGGGATAACTTCATTAAAGAAGCTGATACAGGTGAAGGGATTAAGTTCAATAAATCATTATATTGGTATTGTAAAATAGTATTACCTATTATAATATTTATAATTTTTGCACTTGGTATTAAGTCAGTATTCTTTAAATAATTAAAAATATTGGGAAATTTGTTGTTTTATTTACTTGACAATAAATTTAAATGTGCTAAAATATAAAGTGCTTTTGTGTCCGTAGCTCAGCTGGATAGAGCAACGGCCTTCTAAGCCGTGGGTCGGAGGTTCGAATCCCCTCGGGCACATAAAAAAAGAAATCGCAAGATTTCTTTTTTTGTGGTATAATTATGAATATGAATAAAAGTAAAATTAAATATATAATTTTAATAGTAATTCAATTAGTGATATTGTTTTCTTGTAATAATGTCACAAAAGAAAGCAAGCTTGATTACGATAATAGTGATATAGATAAAAAGATGGTGCTTACTAATATTGATTACAAGTATTATGATGTGTATGGGCTTAGTTCGGCGAAAGTAATATTTCCAAAAAATCAAACTATAGCGCAAGGTTTGTCAGTATTAGTTAATGATGGACATGGTAATCTTATAGTTTTTGATGGTGGGAGAGTTGAGGATGCGGATTTCCTTTTAGATATAATTAAAGATAATGGTGGGGTGGTTAAGACTTGGTTTATAACTCATATACATGATGACCATATAGGCGCTCTTTATAAAATATTAAGTGAAAAAAGAAGTGATATTAAAATTGAAGAACTATATTATGATTTTGCAGATTTTGATTGGTATTATAGTAAAATGGGAAATGATGCAGGTATATATTATCTATTTGTAAATGCAATTGATGAATACAATAAATATTTAATAGACAATAATAAATCAAATATTATGATATATAATAAATCAAATAATTTTAGAAATAGAGATACTTTTAATTATAATTACTATTCTGAAAATAAATTTAACAATAATGATACAAATAAATTTTTTGATATTCCAAATACTTCAATGTCTGTAAACATACTAAATAATTGTTATTTACTTGACCAGGACCCAATAAATAATACTTCTATTGTATATGTTGTTGAATTTGGTGAAGGTAAAAATCTTCAGATGTATATATTTGGTGATTTAGGATATAAGGGTGGAGAAAAATTATTTAACGAATCTATAAATTTAAAAGGTAATATAAATGAATTAACAGGGAAACCCTATGAATTTAATTCCTATGTTACTAAAAATGCAACAAATATAAGAGAAATGTTTGATGGCAGTATAGTTGTATTATCTCATCATGGTCAAAATGGAATAGATCCAAAGCTTTATAAAATGTTTAATCCAAAAGTTGTTGTGTGGCCAACTTCAAAAGACATATATGAAAATATACATGGCACATATTATACTGATGATACAAAAAAGTCTTTAAATGAAATTAAGAGTATAAAATATCAATTAAAAACATATGAAGAGACAATAGTTTTAAGATGAGAGAAATAGTAAGAAAAAACAAAACTATATATAATTATACAGATCATACAATTTCTTATGGCGTGAAAGTTGCCATACTTTTATATGTTGCTTCTGTATTGCTGTTATTGATTTCTATTTTGGTTTCATATCTTTGTATGGGTGAAGCACCAAGCATAGTGGCTGGCATAGGTATGGCATCAATTATTTTTAATTTAGGATCAATGACAAATATAATACTTGAGGTTTATCTCTATAATAATTTTTATCCTGAGATAAGGACTATGCTTCTACTTGAATTAATTTTATTTGCAATTTGGATATTTATAGTATGATAAAAAAAATTAAAAATATGAATTTAAGAACAATAGCAAACTCTGGACAATGTTTTAGAATGAATGAAGCTTATGAGAATGTCTTTGACATCTTGGCAAATGACAGATATTTAAGAGTAAGAGTTTTATCAAGTGATACTTTTGATTTTGATTGTGAAAGCTATGAGTTTAAGTTTTATAGTAATTATTTTGATTTAGATGATAATTATAGTAAGTATAAAAAAGTTTGCAAAAAAAATGATACCTTCCTTAAAAAGTGTATAGATTTTAGTTCCGGGCTTAGAATTTTAAATCAGGATAAATTTGAAACAATAATTTCTTTCATTATTTCTCAAAGAAAATCTGTAAAAGCTATTCAAACATCTATAGAAAGACTCTGTAAATTATCTGGCAAAAAAATTGTAAATAAATATGGAACTTTCTATGCCTTCCCAAGTGCAAAAGAAATACTAAAATTAAATAAAACAAAATTGTTATCTTGTGGTATGGGATATAGGACAGACTATATTTTAGATTTTTGCAAAGACTATGCTATGGGAAAGTATGATTTAGAATCATTTTCAAAACTTAGCGATGATGCTTTGATAGAAGAGTTATTAAAAATAAAAGGTGTAGGAATAAAGGTGGCATCTTGCGTCGCACTTTTTGCATATCATCGAATGTCAATTTGCCCTGTTGATGTTTGGATAAATAGAGTTTTAGAACAAAAATATAATGGAAAAATTCCAGATGTGTATAAGAAATATGCTGGTATGATACAGCAATATTGGTTTAATTATACCAGAATCAATAAATTAAGTTGATTGGCGCTCGCTAAGTTCGCGCCTACGACTATCTTGTATAGGCGAGCTTACACTCTATTGTGTAAATGTATGGGCGAGCTATGCGAGCCCCAATATTGCTATGGCATTTATATAAAATTAGTGTTATAATATTAATGGTGAACCAAAGAATTAAAAATATATAATTGGTTCATTATTTTGACACTATGTGTCAAAGTTTTTGTGTGGGAAGGTAATAAGGTAATATGGAAAATAAAAAACTTATAAGTTTTGTTATACCTTGCTTCAATGAAGAGGGAAATGTTGAGAATATTTCTAATGCCATAATTAAGTTGTTTGATAATAAATTATCAAAATATAATTATGAGATAATTTTTATTGACAATGATTCAAAAGATAATACAAGAAATCTCATTAGAGGTCTTTGCAAAGAAAATCCAAACATAAAAGCAATATTCAATGTAAAAAATTTTGGACAGTTTAATTCTCCATATTATGGTATCTTAAATGCAAATGGTGATGCGATAGTGTCAATAGCCTGTGATTTTCAAGAACCAGTTGAAATGATTCCAAAGTTTGTTGATGCTTGGGAAGAAGGTTATAAGATAGCTATTGGTGTTAGAAAAACATCAACAGATAATTTCATATTTAGAATTTTTAAAACGATTTATTATGATTTGATTAAAAAGTTTTCAAATGTTGAACAAATTAAAATGTTTACTGGTTTTGGACTTTATGATAAAGAATTTATAGATATTTTAAGAAAACTTGATGATCCAACACCTTTTTTTAGAGGTTTAGTTGCAGAACTTGGATATAAAATCAAACAATTACCATTTGATCAAGGGAAAAGAATAAAAGGAAAGTCATCAAATAATTTTTACTCATTATATGATGCAGCAATGTTGTCATTTACAAGTTATACAAAAATTGGTCTTCGTTTTGCTACCTTCTTTGGTGCTATAGCATCAACTATATCGCTTATTATTGCAATTATTTATTTGATTCTTAAATTAATGTATTGGGATAGATTTCCTGCAGGTATGATTCCAGTACTTATAGGAATGTTATTCCTTGGATCTATTCAAATATTGTTTATAGGTATAATAGGTGAGTATGTTCTTGCAATTAATCAAAGAACTATGAAAAGACCACTTGTGGTTGAAGAGGAAAGGATAAATTTTTAATTGATTTATAAAATAGATATAAAAAGAATATCTGATGGTAAAATACATATTCAGGGTTGGGCTTTGCCAGATAAACCTGATAGTCTTGTTGAGTTTGATGTGCTAAATGAAAATGGAGAGAAGGTTGATTTTAAAGTAGTTAGACTTAAGAGAGAAGATGTAGCCGAAGTTCATTTAAATAATTATACTGGAGATAAAAATTTTGGATTTGATATAGAGTTTGATTATAATGAAAATGATTTATCTACTTATAATTTGATTATAAAAACACCAGAACAAATTGCAAAAGAAAAAATTAATAAAAAAATAATTGACAACTTCAACACTAATGATAGAAAGAAAAAAGAATTATTTTTAGCATATTTTAATAAGAATACATTTAAGAGAGCATTTGATTTTTTACTTAAAGAAGGACCAAAGGAATTTTTTAAAAAAACTAAAAGAAAGATAAAAGGTCTCAATGTTGACTATGATTATTCTGAATGGTATGATCTTACAAGACCAAAAAATGAAGAAATAGAAGCTTTAAGAAAAATTAAAGCAAAAGAGAATATTAAGTTTTCTGTTGTCATACCTATATATGATACAAGTGATGAGTTTTTATATTTACTGTTTGAATCAATACTTTGTCAGACATATATAAACTATGAAGTATGTGTGGTTGATGCAACAAATTATAAAAATTGTAAAAATAATCCCAAAAGATTTTTTGAAAAACTACTTGATAATAATAATCCACTTGGTATAAAAAAATTTAATGATAATAATTTGAGTGAAGTTATAAAGATTAAATATATAGATGAAAATAAAAGTATAGCGGATAATACTAATATCGCTATCGGTATGGCAAGTGGAGATTATATAGTTTTATGTGACCACGATGATGCACTCACATACGATGCACTATATGAAGTATATAATGCAATTATATCCAACAAAGATGCAGAACTCATTTATTCGGATGAAGATAAAGTAGATACAAAGAATGAAAGCTATTTTGAACCAGCATTTAAACCAGATTTTAACCTTGACATGCTTTTATCAGTAAATTACTTTTGCCATCTCACTACTATAAAAAAATCTTTACTTGATGAATTATATGACAAAGATAAGATGTATGAGAGACCTGAATATAATGGTGCACAAGATTATGATTTATTTTTAAGACTTGTAAATCTCATTATCAATAAAACTTATAGAGATGGAAAGTATGATACAAGTAGTATAATTCATATAAAAAAAGTTTTATACCACTGGAGATGTCATAAAGAATCTACTGCTAAAAATTATGATAGTAAGATGTATGCCTTTGAAAATGGTGAAAAGGCTATACTTGATTTTTACAAAAATACAAAAATTGATTTCCCAAAGGTTTTAGATGTAGAAAAAGGTCACGACTTTGGTTTATATCATACTATTTATGATAAAAATGAAGACTTACCACTAGTAAGTATAATCATTCCAAATAAAGACCATAGTGATGACTTAGATTTGGTAATTAAATCAGTTTCAAATGGAACTTATAAAAATATTGAATTCATTATTTGTGAAAATAATTCTACCGACAATAAGACCTTTGAATACTATGATAGTATAAAAGATGATAAGAGAATAAAAGTAGTTACATACAAAGGAACATTTAATTATTCAAGAATTAATAATTTTGCAAGACAACATGCAACTGGACAGTATTTACTCTTTTTAAATAATGATGTTGAGATGATTGAAAAGGATAGTATCTTTGAGATGGTGTCGTTTCTTAAAAGGAGTGATGTAGGCGCGGTCGGTGCAAAACTTCTTTATAAAGATAATACTTATCAACATGCAGGAGTAATAATCGGAATTGGTGGTATAGCAGACCATGCTTTTAAAACTATAAGTATGTTTGATAGTACCTATATGAATAGAGCTGAGTTAGTTCAGGATTTAAATGCTGTGACCGCTGCATGTCTTATGACTAAAAGTGAAGTCTTTGATAAGCTAGGTGGCTTTGATGAAAAACTTGCAGTAGCATTTAATGATATTGATTTATGTCTAAGAATTAGAAAAGAAGGATACTTGATAGTTTATAATCCATATAGTGCATTTTATCATTATGAAAGTAAGAGTAGAGGACTTGAAGATACAACAGAAAAAGTGGTAAGATTTAATAATGAGTTTGCATTTTTTGTAAAGAGGTGGCAAAAACAATTAGAAAGAATTGATGAGTATTATAATCCTAATCTATCACTTAGACAAAACAATATGGCACTTAGGAATTTAAAATATGAAAAAATAGGAGAACCTTTTCCTATTCCAAATGAAATCAAGGAGCTTATGAAAAATATTAATGAGTAAAACATTGGTTATAATTCCACATTTTAATAAATTACTTCTCTTAAAAGAATGTTTGTTTCATCTTGACAATCAGTCTTTTAAGAATTTTGATGTTTTGATTGTTGACAATGGATCAAGTGATGGCTCTTCTGAGTACATTTATAAATTGTCAAATGAGTTAAGTAATTATCATTCTATTCTTTTGAGCGATAATATGGGTTTTGCTTATGCAGTAAATAGAGGTTTTGAATTTGCTATAAAAAATAATTATGATTATTCTATCTTATTAAACAACGACGCATATGTAGAAGATGCTTTTGTGAAGGAGTTAGTGCATAGTATAAGTGAAGATAAAAATATTTTTGCTGTGTCTTCTATGATGATTAATTATCATGATAAAGAAATAATTGATAGTTTTGGTGATTACTATACTATACTTGGTTGGTCATTTCAGGGACATATAGGAGAAAAAGTTTCTGACTTAAATTATGATGAGAATTGTTTTAGTGCCTGTGGTGGAGCAGCTATTTATTCAAATGATAAACTAACAAAAACAGGACTTCTTGATGAAAACTTTTTTGCCTATCTTGAAGATATAGATTTGTCATATAGGGCAAGACTTCTTGGATACAATGTAAGAACCTGTCATAGGGCAAAATGTTATCATATAGGAAGTGCTACAAGTGGATCAAAATATAATGAGTTTAAGGTTAGAACTTCTGCAAGAAATAATATTTACTTAATATATAAAAATATGCCATATATTCAAATCCTTATTAATATTTTCCCACTATTTTGGGGAATAGTCATAAAGCAAGTATTTTTTGCTATGAAAGGATTTGGACTTGACTATTTCTTTGGAATCTTTGATGGCTTCAAGAACTTATCACTTATTAAGAAGAATGATTTTAGTAAGATTTCTATTTTTGATATTTTGCTTGTTGAAATTCAATTAATTATTAATACAATAAAATATGCACTTAACTTTGTAAAGAGAAAATTATAATTTATTCGGGCTCGCATAGCTCGCCCGTACGCATCGTAGTCGCGAGCTTAGCGAGCGACATTAGATAATGAATATTTATTATGAAAAACCAAAACGAACAACTCAATAGATTGTTTTTACCTATTGATACTATTCTTATATCAGTATCATATTTTTTGGCTTGGTATCTAATTATCTATTTAAGAGAAAACACTATGATAGGTGTTCTTCCTCAAGATGTGTATTTTACAGCACTTATAATTATAGTACCTGTATATCTTATATTATATTCTATTTTTGGACTTTATAGGTCTAATAGAACATTAAATGTATTTACAGAATTATCAAGAATTATAGAAGCAAATATTTTAGGCTTATTAATTATTAATACTGTCTTATTCGTTGGAAGTAAAAATCCTTATTTTTCTAACTTTTCAAGGGTAATGATTTTTACTTTTGGTATACTTAATTCAATATTTGCTTTTGTATCTCGTAACTTAATTAGATATATACTTAGGCTTTTTAGAAAAAAAGGCTTTAATCAGAAACATATTTTACTTGTAGGATATAGTGATGCTGCATTTAAATTTATTGATAAGATAAATAAGAATCCTGGTTGGGGGTATCATATCTTTGGAATTGTAGATGATAATCATAAAATAGATAGTAGCTATAGAGATATAAAAGTAATAGATAATATATCTAATTTAAAAGAATTAATTGAAAATAATGATTTTGATGAAATTATTATTACTCTTGGCTTAAATGAATATGATAAATTAAAAAATATAGTTTATATATGTGAAAAAACTGGTGTACATACAAAGTTTATACCAGATTATGGAACTATAATTCCAACTAAACCATTAACAGAAGATTTTGATGGTATGCCTGTAATTAACATAAGGGCCGTGCCACTTCAAAATTTATTTAATAGATTTATAAAAAGAAGTATTGATATTTTTGGATCAATTTTTGGAATCATTTTATTTTCACCAATTTTGATTATAATTTCTATAGCGTTAAAGCTAACTTCAAAGGGACCTATTATATTTAAGCAAGAAAGAGTAGGACTTCACAATAAAATATTTACTATGTATAAATTTAGATCTATGGTTGAGCAGTCTGATGAAGAAGAAAAAAAAGCTTGGACAACTAAAAATGATAGTAGAGTTACAAAGGTTGGTGCTTTTATTAGAAAAATAAGTTTTGATGAGTTACCTCAGTTCTTCAATGTCTTAAAAGGTGATATGTCACTTGTCGGACCAAGACCAGAAAGACAACAGTTTGTGGATGAGTTTAAAGAAACAATTCCAAGATATATGATTAAACATCAAGTGCGACCAGGAATGTCTGGATGGGCTCAAGTAAATGGCTTAAGAGGAGATACGGATATAGAAAAAAGAATTCAATATGATATATGGTATATTGAAAATTGGACCTTAGGTCTTGATATAAAAATATTAATACTTACTTTGTTTTTTGGCTTTATAAATAAAAATGCATATTAGGTGAATTATGTCGTTAATAAGTAATAGAGGAAGATTTACCCTCGGGAATGAAAAAAATGATAAAAATAATAATGTTGAAGAAAATTCTGCTCTTTCTTTTATTGGTGTTAATCCAAAGAGTATATTTAATATACAAAATGATAAAAATGATAAAGATATAAAAGATGATTTAAGAAAAAAAATTAATTCTAATTCAAATATAGATGTTGAAAATAGTGATAATCATATACCTAGTCATTTAGAATATAATATTAAGTTAAATAAGAAAAGTGAAAAAGATATTAAAATAGAATCAGATAAGACTCATTATAAAAAAGTTGTTAGTAAAAAAACTAAACTATTTACAATTATATTAATGATAATTGTGGAAATAATTACTCTTACTGGAATATATATGCTTGGTTCGGTATATAGATATTTATCACTAACTCAAGAAATAGATTTTGACCCTAAGAAAGTTGAAAATGTAAACCTGGACCCTATAACTATTGAAAAGATGAAAGGTTTTAAAACTGTTGCAATATTTGGTGTTGATTCAAGAACTGGTAGTGTCGGTAAAGGAAACAATTCGGATGTAAATATTATTGCTAATTTGAATTTAGAGACAGGAGAGATACAACTTGTATCAGTGTATAGAGATTTATATTTGAGTATCACTGATGACAACTTATTTGGAAAACTAAATGCTGCTTACTTAAAAGGCGGACCTGAACAAGCAGTAAAAGTTATAAACAAGAATTTTGATATTAATATAAATAGTTATTTTGCATTCAATTGGAAAGCAGTTGCTGATGGAATACAGTTACTTGGAGGTATTGATATTGAAGTAACTAAATCCGAATATAAATATTTAAATGCTTTCATTCATGAAACATGTATAGCAACTGGCATAGATGGTAAAAATCCTGCTGCACATTATGTAAAGTCATATGGTTATCAACATCTTGATGGCGTGCAAGCAGTTGCTTATGGAAGACTTAGACTTATGGATAGCGATTTCCAAAGAGTAGAAAGACAAAAAAAAATAATAGGGCTTTGCCTTGAAAAAGCAAAAAAAATTGATATTCCGACTCTAAGAATGATTATAGAAGCAGTCCTTCCACAGATTGGATATTCTTATGATATGAATGAGATATTCTCACTTTTAAAATTAGTAAATGTAGCAAGGATAACTGATTCAACTGGATGTCCTGATGTAAGTAGTGTGAGAACTGTGCAAATGGGAAGTAATGGTGATTGTGTTGTACCACTTAATCTTCAAAAGTCAGTTACACTTTTACATAAAGTTTTGTTTAATGTTGATAATTACAATCCTTCTTCATCTGTTAAACATTATAGCAATAGAATTACTGAACTTAGACGAAAACATGAAGAAGAGAATAAATTAAAAGGACAAAGTGAAGAAAGCATAGATGGTGAGATTCAAAATGAAGTTGAATCTGAAGGTAATTCTACAGTAAAGCAAACTAAGAAAAGAGTTGCAACATCATCAAATGCAAAACCAAGTTCTAACAAAGAAACTACAGCAAATAGTAATCTACTTATTTCGGATGCTGAAAGCCTTGTAGAAGAACCTGAATCTGATTCTTTACCAATTAGTAATAATAATAATAACAATAACAATAATAATAGTTTTACAGAATATGTATCACCAGGAGTTCCTGCTAATAATAATAACACTAGTAATAATGCACCAGGAGGTAGTGCTGATTTAGGTAGCACGCCAGGTGGCAGTGCACCAGGAAATAGCGCTCCCGGCAGTAGTGCACCAGGAGGCAGTGCCCCAAGTAATCAAGGAAATGCAAATCAAGCGGTTGCTGTTCCAGGACCACCTACTGGAAATATGAGCCCAAATAATACTAATATAACCCCTAACACTCAGCCAACTACGGCTCAAGCTTCAAATGAAGTTGTACCTATTATTGGTGCACCATTTTAAATTAAATTTATCTATTTGAGACTACTACAAATCACAAAAAATAAATAAATTGTACATATTTTGTTCACATTTTTTTTGTAGAATATCATTATAAATTGTTTATAATTGTTTTATATATTAGGAGGAAAAAGTAATGAAAAAGGTTTTAACAGTAATTATTTCCGCAATTGGTTTCGGATTGATTGCTGGTCTTGTATTTGTTGGTATACTTGTATTTGCAACCAAAACAGGTATTGTAAAAGATAATGCTATAGTTAATAGCATTGAAAGTGTCGAGAGTAACAATACTCAAGAAACTACTGCACCGGTTGTTAAAGAAGTAAGACAAAACAGCAATGTAGCTAATAGTAATTTTGAAGACATAACAGATTTGATAGAAGAGGTTATGCCTACAGTTGTATCTATAACAAATATGCAAAAGTTTACACAAAATGGATATTCAATGTTTGGATTTAGAGTTCAACCACAAGAATATGAAGCACCTGCTTCAGGAAGTGGTGTAATAGTTGGGATGACAGATGATCAAATTATAATTCTTACTAATAACCACGTAGTTCAACAATCAACAAGTTTATCAGTTACATTTAATGATACCAAAACTTTTGATGCATCCATTAAAGGAACAGATTCTTCTAAAGATTTAGCTATTATTTCAGTTTCTAAAAAAGATATTGACCCAGAAATATTAAATAACATTAAGATTTCTAATATTGGAAATTCTGATAATATAAGAATTGGAGAGCATGTTGTTGCTATAGGTAATGCACTTGGAATTGGTCAATCAGTGACTTATGGAATTATAAGTGCAAAAGATAGAGAAATTGATGAAATTGGAAATTCTTCAAAGCTTATTCAAACTGATGCTGCTATTAACCCTGGTAATTCTGGTGGAGCACTCATAAACACAAGAGGAGAACTTATTGGAATCAATGTTGCAAAAAGTTCTGGAAATGCAATAGAAGGTATGGGATACGCAATTCCAATTAATGTTGCAAAAGAAGTTATAGAAACAATGTCTAAGAGAAAAGACAGGGAGTCAATACCAGAAGAAGAACAAGGTCAACTTGGAATTACAGCAAGAAATATTGATTCCCAAACGGCTGAAAGCCTTGGTATGCCAGAAGGAATCTATGTATTTAAGATAAATGATGATTCACCAGTTAAAAATTCTGATTTAAAAGAAAAAGATATTATTATTTCATTTGATGATCAATCAGTAAAAACAGTATCTGAACTACAAGAATTATTAAGATACACAAGAGCTGGTCAAGAAGTATCAATAAAAGTTAAGAGACTTGATGGTGGTGAATATGTAGAAAAAGAGTTTAAGGTAACCCTTGCTAAAAAAAGTATAAATGCTAAGCAACAGCAGAATGGTAGACAACAACAAAATAATAACCAACAACCAAATAATCAGCAAGGCAATGAGCAACAACCAAGCGATGGATATTATTATGATCCATTTAATGATATGGATGAGATATTTAGAAATTTTGGTAAATGGGGTTGGTAGTTAAAATAGCAATTTAATAGCCGTGAAAACACGGCTATTTTTTTTTGACAATATTTATAAATTATGATAAAATAATAAAATACAAATTTAATTATTTTTAAGGAGATTTATATGTTTAAAAAAACATCTTCAATTTTTTTGTTGTTATTTATTATAATATCATTATTTGCATGCAAAAGAAAAAATATAGATGAAACTAAGGAGTTTCCATATGAAACAGCACCTTATTATGGCTTATCTACAGAAGATTATAGTTTAGATTTTACTGATATGAATAATTATGTAATTGATTATTTAAATAGTGAAAATATGCCATTCTTTTTTGTAAAAAGTAATAGCGAAGGAATATTAAGTGGAGATAATGAAAAAAAATTAATAACTATAACATGTCTGTGTACAAAAGGAACAACAGTTCATGATGTTGACTTATTTTTATCTATGGCGTTAAATGGTATAGGTTTTAATGCTGCCGAACAAGATATTCGTTTTAAAAAACCAACTGTTGACGCTGACGGCACATTCACAGACTTTGGAACAGTGTTTAATATTTATAATTTAAAAATCGATGCTAAGACTGAAGATGGTGAAGTTTTAAGAGATGAATATATAAATGCTACTGATAGAATACCTATTGAACCAAGATATATAAAGGAGTAATTATGGCTAAAGTAAATATAAAAGTAAAAAAAAGTGAGAGCCTGTCAGATATATTTAAAAATATTGCATCTGGTGTAACTGGTTTTTTTGTATTTATAATATTGATTCTTTTTCCCCTTTATACTCATGATAAGTATTTTGATATATTAAAAGCAAGATATGTTTTTTATAAAGTATGGACTTTGTCACTTATTTTAATTCTAATTACACTTGGTATAGCATATTTGTTTATTGACTATAATAATAATGTTTCATCACCATCAGCAATTGAAAGATTTTTCTCGTTTTTTAAAATTGAAAACTTAAAGAAAAATTTAAATGTGACAGATGTATTTTTTATAATAATGATAGTTTCTATGATTATATCAACAGCTGGATCAAATTATAAAGAAGAATCATTTTATGGAAGTTCGGGAAGATTTCAAGGTCTTGAATGTTGGATATTATACTTCTTAACTTATATAGCAATTTCAAGAACATTTAAGTTTAAAATTATGTATCTTGACTTTGCAATTATTGCGGGATGTTTTTCTTGTATATGGGGAACTATGGACTTTTTTCAATTAGATCCATTTGGATTCTTTGTAAATGTTAGTGGTCATCAAAGAGGTATGTTTGCATCAAGTATTGGAAACTTAAACACATATACAAACTACACTATAATTATATTTGCACTTGCTGCTACACTATTTATTATTGAAAAGGATTTTAGAAAGTCAATTTTCTATTTTATAACTACTATTATAGGATGTGCTGGATCAATTTTTGGGCTTGCCGATAACATTGTATTTGGATTTATCGGTTTTTATATGATAATTCCATTTTTCTGTATAAAGACTCGGAGACATTTACTTAGATATTTAATTTCAATAGATATATTATTGTTTTCTACATTCCTTTTTAGTAAAGGTCTTACATTGCCACACAATACTATGCAAAGTTCTTTCTTCCAAGATTTGGTAAATAAGTCAAGTGCTATACAATATTTATTCATACCATTTACTGTAATAGTTATCGCTGTATATTTTGCTTTAATAAAAGTAAAACCTAATTATGAAGATATATTAGATAATAATTTAACACCACTTGATTCTAATTTAACAAAAAGAATTAAGCTTGCATATTGTGTATTAGTTGCTGCGGGTGTGTTATTTGTAACTTATGTACTTATAGATGTAAATGTATTAAAAATAAATGCTGACTTCTGGTTAAACAATATCCCATCTTCTCATCAATTAGTATTTGATGACAATTGGGGTACACACCGTGGACATAACTGGAGAATAGCATTTACAAATTTCACACAAAATTTTAATTTATTTAGGAAGCTTTTTGGATATGGTCCAGATACCTACCTTATAGTTTCTGAGCGAACTTTTTATGAAGAGATGGTTTCAAGATATGGCGAAGTTTATGATAGTGCCCATAATGAATATATTAACTATTTAATATGCGAAGGTCTTATAGGACTTATTTCATATCTTGGTATACTTATTAGTTCAGTTCGCTATGGTATAAAGAATATTAAAAATAATCCATATATAGCTGCCTGTGCTATGGCAGTAGTTGCATATGCGGTGCAAGCTACAGTTAATATAGCAATTCCTATAAGCACTCCAGTATACTTTACACTTATGTTTATCTGTGTGAGTGAGGAAGTTAAGGTTAAGAGTTTAGGATAATGCAAAAAAACGATACCAATGAAAATTCAAATATTATTGTAAGTGAAGGTTTGTTAAAATTAGCACTAGTGATAGTGCTAATTTTAATACAAGGGATAGCATTTTTAAATATATGGGTGAATTTTTATAATCCAGAGCTTAGATTCCCATATGTATTAAAAGGTAATATATTCCTTATGCTTATGTATATGGGACTATCATATATATTTATGATACTATATGATTGTAATACAATATCGGAATATAGACCCGCTATACTTATTTTTTCAGAGATTTTGTCAATTATATCTTGCAATATATTGGTATATTTTGTAATTATTATTCCGGCCGCAGCTCTTGGTCTTATGCCATTTACCCCTATTATCATTCTAACTATAATAGATATAATAGTTATTGTTATATGGGGTCTTATAACCTATAATATATTTAAAAAAATTTTACCTCCAAAAGAAATATTACTTATATCTACTGATAAAAGTATTGATGAGATAGTATTAAAGTTTTTACGAAGAAAAGATATATTTAATGTTAAAGAGAAAATAATTTATAATGAAAATAATTTAGATGCGATTTATGATAGATGCAAACTTTATGATAATATAGTGATTGGAGACATAACATCTGAGTCAAGAAATGATATAGTTAAGCATTGCTTCAATAATTCGAGAAATATCTATGTCATTCCAAAAATCTCAGACATCTTACTAAAATATAGTGATGATATGTTGTTTTTTGACACGCCATTATTTTTATCATCAAATTTTGGTTTATCAATAGAACTTAAGATTGTAAAAAGAGTACTTGATGTTATACTCAGTCTTTTGATCTTACTTATTTTTTCACCAATATGGATTACAGTTGCCATTCTTATAAAAATAGAAGATGGTGGTCCAATATTTTTTTTGCAAGAGAGAGTAACATACAATAAAAAACTTTTCAATATTATAAAATTCAGATCCATGAAAGTATCATCAAATACTGAAGTGTTACCTACTGTTGACAATGATGATAGAATTACCAAAATAGGAAAATTCATAAGAAAATATCATATAGATGAAGTTCCTCAGTTCATAAATGTTTTAACTGGTGATATGAGTATAGTTGGACCAAGACCAGAAAGAAAAGAACATGTAGAACTATATAAGAAAGAAATTGTTGAGTTTGATTATAGATATAAGGTTAAAGCAGGGATTACAGGTCTCGCACAAATTTATGGAAAGTATAATACATCTGCTATAGATAAATTAAAACTTGATCTTGTGTATATAAAAAAATGTAGTTTTATGTTTGATCTTGAACTGATTATGAGAACTCTTAAAGTTTTGACCTTTAGTGATAATACTGAAGGTTTTGATAAAAAAACTCAAGAATATATAATGAATAATGCAAAATGATAATGTTAAAATTTCAGTAATAATGCCTGTATATAATGTAAAAGATTATTTAAGAAAGGCAGTAGATAGTATTTTAAATCAAAAATTTAAAGATTTTGAATTATTTTTAGTTGACGATGGAAGCACAGATGGTTCTAGTGAAATTTGTGATGAACTTAAAAGTATAGATGACAGAATAATCGTTATTCATCAAAATAATCTTGGAGCACATAATGCAAGAAACAAAGCATTAGATAAGGCTCGAGGCACATATGTATGTTTTTTTGATAGCGATGATTATGTTGATAGTGAAATGTTAAATGATTTATATGAAATTGCAGAAAAATATAAGAGTGACTTAGTCATATCTGGTTTCTTTATACATACATATTATGACGATGAAAATTTTATAACCTTAGATTATATTCCAAATATTGACAGCGAAGTAATTAATTTTGATAATAAATTTGATTTTAGGAAAAATGCATATAAAAATTTTGATAAGAATATGTTTTACTCTCCTTGGAATAAATTATACAAATTATCTTATTTAAATGATCGTAATATAATTTTTCCTATAACATATAGAGATGATTTTCCTTTTGTGTTAAATGTAATAAAAGATATAGAAAATGTATCATTTACAAAAAAAGAGTATTATCATTTTCTAAGGAAAAGGTCGGATTCTGAGACTCAAAAGTATGTAGAAAATTTTTATGACAAAAGAGAAGAAGAGCATAGGTATATGATTGACTTATATACTTACTGGGGGCTAATTGATGATCAAAATTCTTTTGAGATGATATCAAGACGATATATTGATAGACTTATTGAATGCATGGTTAATCTATTTAATAAAAAGTGTAATCTTAGTTCTAAAGAAAAAAAAGCTACTATAGATATATATTTACAGAATGAAAATGTTGATAAATGCATAAGTGCTGCTAAACCAAATAAACTTTATCTTAAACTTATGTATATACCTATAAAACTTAAAAATACTAATCTTTGTTTTATGATGGCAAAGTTTATAAACTTAATTAAAGGTAATAATATAAAATTGTTTTCAATTTTAAAAACCAATAGATAGTGATAATGAGGTCAATAAATGATAATAAGTAAAACTCCATTTAGAATATCGTTCTTTGGTGGTGGAACTGATTTCCCAGATTTTTTCAATGAATATGGAGGAAAAGTTTTATCTACTACTATAGATAAATATTGTTATGTAAATGTGAGACAACTTCCAGAATTTTTCGAGTATAAAGATGAGATTATATATTCAAGGATTGAACAAGTAAAAGATATAGAAGAAATCAATCACCCTATGGTTAAGAATTGTCTTAAACTAATGGATGTAAAGAATATAAAAGTATATTATGATGCTGACTTGCCTGCAAGAACTGGACTTGGAACTTCTTCATCATTCGCGGTTGGACTTCTAAATAGTCTGCTAAGACTTAAAAATGATGAAATTTTCAGATATATTAATACAAAAGATGGACTTGTAAAGTATAAATCAAAACTTGCAGATAGTGCAATTCATGTAGAGAGAGTGATGTGTAATGAAGCAGGAGGTATACAAGATCAAATAGCTGCTGCTTTTGGAAATTTAAATATTATAAATTTTGGTAAAGAGTATAACAATGGTTATAATGTACAAAATATAAATTTATCATATGATGAAAAAAGTAAATTCAATGAAAATTTAATTATGTTTTTTACTGGAATATCAAGAAACTCATTTGAAATACAATCTAAAACTCAAAGTCAACTTGGTAGTAATGTTAATAGATTAATTGAGATGAATAAATTAGTTGATGAAGCATATGACTTCCTCTTATCAAAAGACTTTGATGAGTTTGGGAAACTTCTTGATTACACCTGGAAGTTAAAAAGAGAATTAAATAGTAATATAAGCAATACTTATATAGATGAAATATATGATGCAGCGATGAGTGTTGGTGCATATGGAGGAAAACTTCTTGGAGCTGGTGGTGGTGGATTTATGTTATTTTATATTAAGAAAGAATTTCAAGATAAATTAAGGGGTAAACTTAAAAACCTGCTTGAGATACCATTTAAATTTGACGAAGAGGGCTCAAAAATAATTTATCGCACGGTGTAGGGGGGCTCGCATAGCTCGCCCATATGTAGGCGCGAGCTACGCGAGCGCAACAAGTGATATTTGTGAAAGGAAAAAGTTATGTTTAAGAAAGTAAATACTAATTTAAGTTTTGTAGAAACTGAACATGAAATTGAAAAATATTGGAAAGATGAGGACATAAATAATTTATGTTTAAAGCATAATATTGAAAATAAGAAAAATAATTCTTATGTCTTTTATGATGGTCCACCAACTGCAAATGGCAAACCACATATAGGTCACGTGGAGACAAGAGCATTTAAAGACTTAATTCCAAGATTTCATATGATGAATGGTGCCTATGTACCAAGAAAGGCAGGCTGGGATACTCATGGTCTTCCAGTTGAACTTGAAGTTGAAAAGCAACTTGGTATAAATGGAAAAGAGCAGATTGAAGCCTATGGTATAGCACCATTTATAGAGAAGTGCAAAGAGAATGTATGGAAATACAAAGCTATGTGGGAAGATTTTTCATACAAGGTTGCCTTCAATGCTGATATGGATAATCCATATGTTACTTATTACAATGATTATATAGAGTCAGAGTGGTGGGCACTTAAGACCTTATTTGACAAGGGACTTCTTTATAAGAGTTTTAAGATAGTGCCTTATTGTCCAAGATGTGGGACTCCACTTAGTAGTCATGAGGTGGCACAAGGATATAAAGATATTAAGACTAAGACTGCTGTGGTTAGATTTAAAGTTAAGGGCTCGCAAGCGACGGACGAGGTCTACTTCCTTGCTTGGACGACTACACCATGGACCTTGCCATCAAACCTTGGTCTTTGTGTAAATCCTGATTATGAGTATGTGAAAATTAAATGTATAGATGGATTTACTTATATACTTGCAAAAGATTTAGTTGACCAAGTGTTGTCAGTTATAAAAACTGAAAATGAGAATGAAAAGAAGTATGAAATACTAGAGACCTATAAGGGCAAAGATTTAGAAGGAATGGAGTATGAACCACTTTATCCTTATGCTACAGAGTTAGTTAAAAAACAAAATAAGAAAGCATTTATAGTTGTATCTGATAACTATGTAACTAAGGAAAATGGTACAGGTATAGTTCATATAGCTCCTGCCTTTGGTGAAGATGACAATCGTGTATGTATGAAAAATAACATAGCTTTTGTTCAGTTTGTAGATTCAAAAGGTATGATGACAAGTGAAACTGAATTTGCAGGTAAGACAGTCTTAGAAGCAGACCCACTTGTACTTAAAAATCTTGCTGAAAGAAATCTTTTATTTGATTCACCTATTATAGAACACTCATATCCACATTGTTGGAGATGTAATACTCCTCTTATATATTATGCAAGAGAATCTTGGTTTATAAAAATGACTGAAGTAAAAAATTTACTTATAGAAAATAATAATAAAATAAATTGGGTTCCAGAAAGTATAGGTAAGGGAAGATTTGGTGATTGGCTTGAGAACGTGCAAGACTGGGGTATATCAAGAAATAGATATTGGGGAACTCCACTTAATATCTGGGAGTGTGATGACTGTGGTCATAGAATTTCTATCGGAAGTATAGAAGAGTTAAAAGAAAAATCAATTGAAAAAATTGATGACATTGAACTTCATAGACCATATATTGATGAGGTGCATGTGAAGTGTCCTAAGTGCGGCAAGACTATGACAAGAGTAAAAGAAGTTATAGATTGCTGGTTTGATAGTGGAGCTATGCCATATGCACAACATCACTATCCATTTGAGAATAAAGAACTTTTTGAAGAGCAATTTCCTGCATCATTTATTTGCGAAGCAGTAGACCAGACAAGAGGATGGTTCTATTCACTTCTAGCTGAGTCAACTTTGCTTTTTGGTAAAACTTGCTTTAATAATTGTCTTGTGCTTGGTCATGTGCAAGATGAACATGGACAAAAGATGTCAAAGAGTAAGGGCAATGCTATAGAACCTATGGATGCACTTATGAAGTTTGGTGCAGATAGTATAAGATGGTTTTTCTATACTAATTCATCTCCATGGCTTCCAAAAAGATTTTCTGAGAAATCAGTATTAGAAGGACAAAGCAAGTTCCTTGGAACTCTTCACAATGCCTATGCCTTCTTTGTACTTTATGCGAATATAGATAATTTTGATCCACTTGTTCATAAGATGGATGAGAGTTCTCTTAACAAGATGGACAAATGGCTTTTATCAAAACTCAATCTTACTATAAAAGAAGTTACTGATGATTTGATAAATTTAAAGATTACTGAATCAACTTCTATTATATTTAAGTTTGTAGATGAATTATCTAACTGGTATATAAGAAGAAATAGAGAAAGATTTTGGGCTTCAGGTATGGAACAAGACAAGATAAATGCCTACTCAACTTTATATACAGTACTCATAGAGTTTTCAAAACTTATAGCACCATATGTTCCATTTATAAGTGAGGAAATATATACAAACCTTGTTTTATCAGTAAATAAAGATGAGGTAAAATCAGTTCATCTATGTTCTTATCCAAAATGTGATGAGAAGAAAATAAATAATAAACTTGAAGAAGAGATGGAGATGGCTATAAAACTTGTAGAGCTTGGACGTTCTGCAAGAAATGAAGCAAAACTTAAAAATAGACAACCACTTAGAAAAATTTTAGCCAAATCTACTATACCACTTGATGATTATTATACAGATATTATTGCATCTGAACTTAATATAAAGAAGGTAGAATTTAAAGATGATTTGAGTGAGTTTACTTCATATATATTTAAACCACAACTTAAAACTGTTGGACCAAAGTATGGAAAATTGTTAAATGGCATAAAAGAATATCTTGCAAATGTGGATGGAGCATCTGCTTTCACTACACTTAAAAAAGATGGTGTTTTGAACTTTGATGTAAATGGTGAGAAGATTGAATTAAGAGAAGAAGATTTACTCATAGAGGCATCAAAGAAAGAGGGGTTTGTAACTGCTATTGACGGTCAAGTGACAGTTGTTCTTGATACCACGCTTGATACAGAGCTTATAGAAGAAGGATATGTAAGAGAAGTTGTATCAAAGATACAAACTATGAGAAAAGAGTCAAACTTTGATGTAATGGATAAAATTAGTGTATATATCTATGATAACAAAAAGATTGAAGACATAATTAATCGTCATAAAGATTTATTACTTAAAGATATAATGGCAAAAGAAGTTGTTGTGAGTAGTGTAGATAATAGTTCTATAATTAAAGAGTGGGAAATCAATGATGAAATTGTTAAAATCGGTATTAAAAAATAGAATTAAAGTTTTAAAGATTTTTATAATTTTAGTTTTTATTACAAGTGATATTTTATTTGCTTCAAATATTTATAATCCATTTTATTTTAATGTACCATCTGGACCAATGGCTCTTAAAGATATTAGCCTTATAGTTACAGGTGACTCTTTTGCAGGTAAGTTTTGTGATTTGGAAAGCAATAGAGATTTGAAGGTTATACCTTATGCTATAGCAGGCAACACTATTGATCAAAACAAAATAATTATGGCAGAAGCACTAAATTTTCCTCAAAAAAATGTTATGTTTTCAATTGGTGTAAATGATATGTATGTTGAAACTTTTCCTTATAATTTTGAATCTGTTCTTAGAGAACTTATGGTTATAGCTGAGTTTAATAAGAAGAATGTAATTATGCATAGCTATTTAAGATTTTTTTCTGAAAATTATTATGAGAAAAGATTTGATGCTTTTATGTATGATTCAATTATAAAAAAAATATGTAACGAATATGCAAATGCATATTATATTGATGTTCATGACTTGGAAAGGCAAGAATATATATCTGAAGATTTGATGCATTACAACAAGCTTTTTTATGATGAACTATATAATAGGGTTTTTCAGCTTCTTTTTAGACTTGAAATGAATTCATAAATTAATAGGGCATACTATTTAAGCCCTATTTTTTTATTGATTTTTTACAAGAATTATGTTATTATATATTGGTATTTATTAATAGCATGTTTATATATTTATATGTAGCCCTGGTGCCGAATGGTTAGCTACATGTGTAAACAGGTGAAAAAACTAGGAGGAAAATTTAATGAGTGCAATTTCTATGAAACAGCTTTTAGAAGCTGGAGTTCATTTTGGTCATCAGACCAGAAGATGGAACCCTAAGATGGCTCCATATATCTTTACCGCGAGAAACGGTATTCACATTATTGATTTACAAAAATCTGTAGGAAAAGTTGATGAAGCGTACAATGCTATATCAAAAATAGTTAGTGATGGCGGTACCATTCTTTTTGTTGGAACAAAAAGGCAAGCACAAGAAGCTATAAAAGAAGAAGCTATTAGATGTGGAGAATTTTATGTGGATATAAGATGGCTTGGTGGTATGCTTACCAACTTTAAAACAATTGAATCAAGAATTAAGAGACTTAAAGATCTTGAGAGAATGGAAAATGACGGCACATTTGAAAAACTTCCAAAGAAAGAAGTTTCTTTATTAAAAAAAGAACATGATAAACTTGAAGCAAACCTTGGTGGCATAAGAGATATGAAAACTCTTCCAAGCTGTGTTTTTGTAGTTGATCCTAAAAAAGAAAAACTTTGTGTTGCTGAAGCAAGAAAACTCGGAATAACTGTAATTGGTATTGCTGATACAAATGCTGATCCAGATGAACTTGACTATATAATCCCTGGAAATGATGATGCTATAAGAGCAGTTAAATTAATAGTTGCCAAGATGGCTGATGCAGTTATAGAAGCAAAGCAAGGAGAAATCTTAGGCGAGAATAATGTTGAGGAAAGTGCAAATGAAGAACCTGAAGTTTCTATGCAAGATGCACTTAATGAATAGGAGGTATATATGGCTATAACAGCAAGTATGGTTAAAGAACTTCGTGAGATGACAGGTTGTGGTATGCTTGATTGCAAAAAAGCACTTGAGTCATCAAATGGAGATATGGATAATGCGATAGAGTATCTTCGTAAAAAAGGTTTAGCTGGAGCACAAAAGAAAGCAGGTCGAATAACTGCTGAAGGAATCTCACTTACAAAATTGTCAAGTGATTATAAGACAGGTGTAGTTGTTGAAGTTAACTCTGAGACAGACTTCGTTGCAAAGAATGAAAAGTTTAGAAATTATGTTTCTCAAGTAGCTGAGCAAGCACTTGAATCATATACTGGAGATTTAGAAAAGTTTTTAAATGAAAAATGGAAATTTGATACATCAAAAACTTTAAAAGATGAGTTATCATCACAAATCTCAGTTATAGGTGAAAATCTTTCTATAAGAAGAATTGAAAAGATAGAATCAAAGAATGGTTTAGTATTTGATTATATGCATGCTGGTGGGAAGATAGGTGTTTTAGTTTCTGTAGAGTCAAATGTAGTAAATGATGATATTAAAGAGATGACAAAACACTTAGCTATGCAAGTTGCATCTATGAAACCAAAGTATGTATCTGAATCTGAGATTGATGAGGATTATAAGAATAAAGAAAGAGAAATTTTACTTGAGAAGGCAAAAAATGACCCAAAGAATGCTGGAAAACCTGAAAACATCTTACAAAAAGTTGTTGAAGGTGGACTTAATAAAGAATTAAAAGAGGTTTGTTTGTTAAATCAAATTTACATCATGGCAGAAGATGGTAAACAAACTATAGAGCAATATGTAGCAGATGTAGCAAAGAAGCAAAATGCAAATATCAAAGTTTTAAAGTTTATAAGATTTGAAACTGGTGAAGGAATAGAGAAGAAGCAAGAAGATTTTGCTGCTGAAGTTGCAAAACAAATGGGAAATTAAAGGAGAATATTATGTCTATATGTCCAAAAAATAGGACCTCTAAAGCTCGTAAAAATAAAAGAAGAGCTAACTGGAAAATGGGGACTGTTAATTTAGTTAAATGTTCAAAATGTGGAGCTTTAACATTACCACATAGAGTATGTAAGAACTGTGGTTCTTATAATATGGAAACTATAATTGATCATTCTGAGGCTAAAAAGGCTTAATTTGTATGTATAATATTGGAATTGATGCAATGGGTGGAGACAATGGAATTGATTTTTGTATCGATGCTATTATATCTTCATTAAAAAAACATGATGATTTAAAATTTACTATTTTTGGAAGTGAAAATGAAATTAGAGCTTGTTTTAAATCAAAAAATTTTTCAAGCAATTACCTAGAAATTATTGATTGCAGTGAAAAAATTGAAATGAATGACCACCCAGTATTTGCTATAAGAGAGAAAACAAATTCTTCTATAGTTAAAGCTTCAAATGCTTTAAAAAATAATGAAATAGATGCATTTATTTCAGCAGGAAGTACAGGTGCTCTTATAGCAATTGCTCAATTTGTATTAAAGCCAATTGCGGGTATTGATAGACCAGTTCTTGGAGCTATAATTCCAACTAATAAAACACCTATGCTTTTAATTGATAGTGGTTGTAATGTTGATAGTAAACCAGCTTGGCTTTATCAATATGCAAAACTTTCAAATACATATTATAAGTTAATGTTTGATAAGAAAGAACCTACTATAGGTCTTTTAAGTGTTGGGACAGAGGAAAATAAAGGTAACAATCTAACTTTAGAAGCATATAAACTTATAAAAGAAGACAGCTCGTTAAACTTTATTGGCAATGTAGAGGCAAGAGATTTAATGTATGGAGTATCAGATATAGTCGTGACTGATGGCTTTGCTGGCAATGTATTTTTAAAAACTTATGAGGGAACAGCCACTCTTATATTAAAACTTTTGAAAGATGGAATTAAAAGTTCATTTGTAAGTATGCTTGGTGGTCTACTCATTAAGCCAAAGCTTAAAAATATTTTATCAAAATACGATGCCACAGTTTATGGGGGTGCTCCAATTCTTGGAACCAATGCTCTTATGATCAAAATTCACGGCAATTCAAAAACTGGTGAATATATAAGTTCTATTAATCAGACTAAAAACTTACTCAGTAAAAATTTAATACAAAATTTAAAAAATTCATTTTGAGGTAAATATGAATTCTGACAATGTCAATAAATTAAAAGAGATAATTGCAAAATATGCAAAAACAGAAGTTTCAAAACTTGATTTAAATGCTGACTTTAAAAATGATTTGCATCTTGATTCAATTGACTTATTTCAATTAATTATGGAAGCTGAAGAAGCTTTCAAAATAAAGATTGAGAATAGTCAATTATTAAAAATTAAAACAATAAATGATGCTATAAATATCATACAAAATGCATAATGATAGAGTATTAGAACTGGAAAAAATTATTAATTATTCTTTTAAAAATAAAGAACTATTGTTATTGTCCCTTACTCATCCTTCATATGCAAATGAAAATAATATTGATAAAGTTCATACAAATCAGAGACTGGAATTTTTAGGTGATGCAGTACTTGAATTAATCAGCTCTGATTTTTTATATAATTTGTATGAAAATTATCCTGAAGGTGCACTAACAAAGACAAGAGCTAAACTTGTATGCGAAGAAAATCTTTCAAATGTAGCAAGAAAACTTAAATTAAATAATTTTTTACTAATTGGCAATGGTGAAAGTAGAGAAAATTTAAAAAATAATAATAGCACTATGTGTGATACTGTAGAGTCAATTATTGGAGCTATATATATTGACTCTGGATTAGATGAAACAAAAAAGTTTATATATCAACATATTTTAACCGAAGAAAATTTATCAAAAACTTATAATGATTATAAATCAATTTTACAAGAAAAAGCAAATTACAATAATATAATATTAAAATATGAATTGGTTAGTGAATCTGGACCAGATCATAATAAATCATTTAAAATAGCAGTGTATTATGATGGCAAAAATCTTGCTGAAGGAATTGGCAAATCAAAAAAAGAAGCAGAACAAAATGCAGCAAAACTTGCACTTGATATATTAGAGGTATAAATGTATTTAAAGCAAATTGAAATTCATGGATTTAAATCATTTGCAAATGATACTATACTGACATTTGAAAAAGGCATAACTGGTATTGTTGGACCAAATGGTAGTGGCAAATCAAACATAGCTGATGCAGTTCGTTGGGTTCTTGGTGAAAGAAGTATGAAACAACTTCGTGGAGCCGACACAATGGATGTTATCTTTTCAGGTACTGAGCTTAGAAAGGCTCAGGGCTTTGCTTATGTAAATCTTGTAATAGATAACACTGATAGAAAGATACCACTTTCATTTGATGAAATTCAAGTTTCAAGAAGACTTTATAGAAGCGGAGAAACTGAATACAAATTAAATGGTGCAGATTGCAGACTTAAAGATATATATGAAACTTTTTATGATACAGGTATAGGTAAAGAGGGTTATTCTATCATTGGTCAGGGTCAGATTGATAAAATTTTGTCAAATAAACCAGAAGATCGTAGAGAATTATTTGATGAAGCTGTAGGTATAGTAAAATATAAAAGAAGAAAGATTATTGCTGAAAAAAAACTTGAAGAAGAAAGATTAAATCTATCAAGAGTTACTGATATCATAACAGAGATTGAAAGACAAATAGGACCACTTAAAAAACAAGCAGAAGCAGCAAAGGAATATCTAAATTTAAGAGATGATTTAATTTTATATGAGTCTAATTATTTTGTTAGAGAAGTAGATGAACAATCAAAACTAATTGAAGAAACAAATAAAAATATTGAGATAAATAGAAATGATTTAAAAGATATAAAAGAAAAGAAAGCTGCTTTTAATATAAAATATAATGAGATAGAAAACGAAATCACTAAACTTGATTTGGAAATTTCAGAACTTAAAGATTTGATTACTGAAAATACAGCGCTTTCTTATGACTTGAAGGGTCAAATTAATGTTTTGAATGAACAAATTAATTCTGAAAAAAATAGCAACAAAGATAGAAACGAAAGAATTAGTAATTTAAATAATCTCATTGAAAATAATATATCTGAAATTAAAAATAATATATCAGAACTTTTTAGCATTAGAAAACAAATTGAGTTTATTAATAACAATGAGGAGTCTGATGATAATGACAGTCAAGTAGGATATGATTTAAATATAATTAATAACACAATTGATGAAGCAAATAATTTATATAATAGTATATATAATAAAGAAATAGAAGTTAGTGAGTATTCAAATTCGATATATGAAGATGATTTCAATGACCAAAATTTGAATTTGAAAAGGAAAGAATTAGATGAACTTAACAATAAAATTAACGACTTAGTTAAAAGCATAGAAGTCTTAAGCACAAAAACTCAAGAATATAAAAATGAACTAGATAAAATTAGTGACAATTTGATTGAAACACAAAATCATTTCCATTCTGAAGAAACAAAACTTGATACTATTAAAAATATGCTTGAAAGATATGAAGGATTTGGAAATGTTGTTAAAAATGTACTTGATAATGCAGATAAATTTCGCGGAATTAATGGAGTAGTATCTGATTTAATAGAGACTAAAAAAGAATATGAGTCAGCTATTGAAGTTGCTCTTGGAAATACTATTCAAAACATAGTAACAAATGATGTAGAATCTTCTAAAGAGATTATAAATTTTGTAAAAGAAAATAAACTTGGAAGAGTAACCACGCTCCCACTCTCTGCACTTGATGTAAAAGAAAATAGCATATATGAAGGAGCTAAAAACGAAACTGGAGTAATAGATATTGCTGTAAACCTAGTTTCATATAAGAGCGAATACAAAAAACTCGCAGATTATTTGTTGCAGAGATGTCTTATAGTTGACAACTATGACAATGCAAAAGTAATTTTCAATAAATATAGGTCTGGACTTAAGATTGTCACTTTGCAAGGCGAATTATTTAATCCTGGTGGTGCAATATCTGGCGGTGCATATAAAAATTCTACATCTCTTATTGGTAGAAAAAGAGAATATGATGAGTTAAAAATTATAGTTTCTGATTTGAAAAACAAAATTGATAATTTAAATCAACAAAAATTAAGAATTTCAGAAGACTATGATATTAATTTTAATAAACTTGAAAAGATGAAAGAAACTTTAAGTAATTTAAACATTGATAAAAATACAATGACATTGAATATAATCAATGATATGAAATTAAAGTATTCAAATGTATCTAATAAAACAAAATTTATATCAGACAATGTTAAAAAGACAATTTTAAATGTTAATAGTTTAATTGAAGAAAAGAAAAAAATTGAAAATGATGATTTAAGTACAATTGATAACATTAAAAACAAAGAAAATACTATAAAAGAATATGAAAATAAAATAGCAGAAATTGACAATCTTGTTAAAAAATCTCAAGATGAGATTAATTTAAAAACTGAGCAAAAGACAAGCAATCTTGCAAATAGAAAAGAATACTATGAATCTAAAGATAGAATTACCAATGACCAAATAAATCTTGAAAATGAAGCAAATAGACTTGCAACCTTACTTGAAAAAGCTAACCTTAGAATAGAAGAATTAACTAATTCTATGTATGAGAGTTATAGTCTAACTTATGCCTTGGCAAGAGAGAAGTACAAGGAAGACCTTGGTTCAAGTGAAGAAATAAAGAGACTCGCCAAAGAAAAAAGAAAGATTATACAAGAACTTGGTCCAATAAATGTCAATGCTATTGAAGAATATCAGCAAATTGGTGAAAGATATGATGTGATGACTACTCAATATGAAGATATAAAGAAGTCTGAAGAAATGATTGCTGAAATTGTTGAAGAACTCGATGATAACATGAGAAACCAATTTGATCAAAACTTTAATAAGATTAAAGAACAGTTTGAAATTGTATTTAAGAAATTATTTGGTGGTGGTAAAGCTGACCTAAAACTTGTAGAGACTGAAGACCAAGGAGTCCTTGATGCTGGTGTAGCTATAGTTGTTCAACCACCAGGTAAAAAACTTGGTAACATGATGCAATTATCCGGTGGCGAAAAAGCTCTTACGGCAATAGCTTTACTTTTTGCAATACAAAATTTAAAACCTTCTCCATTTTGCTTACTTGATGAGATTGAGGCTGCCCTTGATGAATCAAATGTAGATAGATATGCTGAGTATCTAAGAAATTTAACAAATGAAACTCAATTTATATTAATAACTCATAGAAGAGGTACTATGGAGAAAGCTGATAGGCTTTATGGTATAACAATGCAGGAGAAAGGTATCACTTCACTTGTATCAGTTGACTTGATAGAAGACCAACTAGATGCATAGATATATAAAGGAGAAATTTATGAGAAGAGTCATGTTAAAACTTTCTGGCGAAGCACTTGCTGGTAATGACGGAAGTGGTTTTGATTTTAAAACTGTAGATTCTATATGTAAGCAAATTAAGAAAATTAAAACTAAAACTATTCAGATCGCTATTGTTAGTGGCGGTGGAAATTTTATAAGAGGTAAATCGCTCGCAGAGATAGATAAGTATAAAGCTGATGAGATTGGCATGCTTTCAACATATATGAATTCTTTATATTTGCAAGGAGTTCTTAGATTAAATGGAATTGACGCTGCAATATTTGGTGCATTTTCAATGTCAGATATTGCAGACATATTTTCAAAAGATAAGGCAATTGATGCAATGAATAATGGTAAGATTATTATTCTTGCAGGTGGTACAGGTCATCCTTATTTTACTACTGATACAGGAGTTGTACTTAGAAGTATAGAACTTGAATGTACTGAACTCTTACTTGCCAAATCAGTTGATGGTGTATATGACAAGGATCCAGCAAAGTATAAAGATGCAAAAAAATATAAAAAATTAAGTATGCAAGAAATGTTTGATAAGAAACTAGAAGTTATAGATTTATCTGCAACAGTTTTAAGTATGTCAAATAAATTAAATCTTAGACTTTTTTCTTTATTAGAAAAAGATTCTATAGTAAAAGCGATCAAAGGTGAAAATATTGGCACCTTAGTATATAATTAGGAGGTAAGTATGGATAGTAGATTTAATCAATTTAAAGAAAAGCTTGAAAAGTCTTTTTCAAGCTTGAAAAATGAGTTTCAAACTATAAGAGCTGGTAGAGCTAACCCAAAAGTTTTAGACAAAGTTGTTGTTGAGTATTATGGAACAAAAACACCACTTAGTCAGATGGCAAATTTTTCTGTTCCTGAAGCAAGAATACTAATAATACAACCATATGATAAATCAGCCATCAAGGATATAGTTAAGGCTATTAATGAAGCTGATATAGGTATTAATCCAAATATTGACAGTGATGTTATAAGACTTGTTTTTCCTGAATTAAATGAAGAAAGAAGAAAAGATTTATCTAAAGATATAAAGAAAATTGGTGAAGACATCAAGGTATCTATGAGAAACACAAGAAGAGATGCAAATGATTTTATTAAGAAACTTGAAAAAAATAACGAAGCAACAGAAGACGATGTAAAGAATTTTGAAAAAGATGTTCAAAAGATGCTTGATGATTATATCAAGAAAGTTGAAGATGCAGTAGAAGCTAAAACAAGCGAAATAATGAAAATATAATGAATGTAAGCAAGATTAAAACAGTACCAGATAACGATAATAATATTTATTTATTATATGATGAAAATAATAATATAATAAGTATTCCAGAGTCCATCGCAATAATTCTTGATGGTAATGGTAGGTATGCAAAGAAAAAAAAAATGCCAAGAGAACTTGGACATAAGGCTGGATGCGAAGCACTTGAAGTTATACTTGAAGAGGCGGTACGTATTGGAGTAAAATTTCTTACTGTTTATGCATTTTCTACTGAAAATTGGAAGCGAAGTGAGACTGAAATCAATGCCTTGTTTAATCTTTTCTTTTTATACTTGGGTAAAATAGAAGAAAAAGCAACTAAAAATAATGTAAAAATTAGTTTTATAGGTGATATATATAAATTTCCAAAAAATCTTTATGATGAATGTGATAGGTTGATGAATATCACAAAGAATAATAATAGATGTGTGTTTTCAATAGCGTTTAATTATGGAAGTAGAGATGAGATTGTAAGAACTATAAAAAGACTTAATTCAGAACATTTTGATTTTAGTAAAATAACTGAAATAGATATCTCAGACAATCTTGATACAAAAAATATTAAAGATCCTGATTTACTAATTAGAACTTCTGGTGAATTTAGATTATCAAATTTTTTGCTTTGGCAAATTGCTTACTCAGAAATATACATAAGTGATGTGCTTTGGCCTGAATTTACAAAAGAAGAGTTTTATAAAGCAATAATATCTTACAATAATAGAGATAGAAGATTTGGTGGACGAAAAGAAAAATAAAAAAATTTCATCTTTTTTTACAAGACTTAGTAGTGGCATTATATTAATTCTAATGTTGTTTTTTGTGCTGTATAAGGGTGGCAATATATTATTCTTTACTTGTATAGCACTTTCTATATGTGGTCTTATAGAATTATTTCAAGTATTAGGCTTAAAAAAATCTGGTCTTGCATATATTGCTTATATATTTACTTTTTTTTATTATATAATGGTTGGATATTATCAAAAGAATGGTATTCTTTTGTTTTTAATTGTTTTTTTGCTTTTACTACTTATGTTTTATGTTTTGTCATATCCTTCTTATCATATAAAGGAAATTGCTATAACATTTTTCAGTATAATATATGTTGCAGTTACTTTTAGTTTTATTTATTTAATTAGAATCATAGAAAACACTGGAATATATTTTGTTTGGCTTATATTTATATCAAGTTGGGGAAGTGATACTTTTGCATATTGTAGTGGTATGTTGTTTGGAAAACATAAATTATCAAAAATTTTAAGTCCGAACAAAACTATTGAAGGGATGCTTGGTGGTATAATTGGTGCTGGATTACTTGGTTTTTTATATTCATTTATTTTAAATAGAATTAATATAAATGTTAATTTACCATTTTTAACAAATTCAATAAATATATATCTTGACATACCTTTATCATCTATACAAGTAGGTATTGCTTGTGCTATAGGCTCAATTATATCCATGATTGGTGATTTAACTGCTTCTGCTATTAAAAGAGATTATAATGTAAAAGATTATGGAAATATTATCCCAGGTCATGGAGGTATCCTTGATAGATTTGACTCAGTAATTTTTACGGCACCTGCACTTTACTTTATTTTAATATTATAAAGTGAGTTTTATGTGTATAGAAAGTAAATTAAAAAAATCAATTGAAATAGTAAACGAAGCAGAAAAAAAGATTTCTGACAATTTTAATTTAATAGAAAAAATATATAATTATAATCAATTTAAGGTTTTAAAAGCTTTTATAGATTCAAAAGTATCTGAAAGCCATTTTGTTGAGTCAACAGGTTATGGATATAATGATATTGGACGTGACAAGATAGAAGAAGTTTATGCAAAAGTATTTAACACTGAGGCAGCACTTGTAAGACAACAAATAGTATCAGGAACACATGCAATTTCACTTGCACTTTTTGCAAATCTTTTGCCATCAGATGGTTTTTTGTCAATCACTGGTATGCCATATGATACTTTAAGTGCTACCATAGGTCAAAATGATGAACCTATGTCTTTAAAAAGTTATAATGTTTCATTTGACTATGTAGATTTAAAGAATGATGATTTTGATTATGAGAATATAAAGAAAAAAATTAATAAAAATACAAAACTTGTATTTGTTCAAAGGTCAAGAGGATATAGTGAAAGAAAAGCACTATCAATATCAAAAATAACAGATGCTATAAATTTTGTTAAAAATTTAAATAAAGATATAATTGTATTGGTAGATAATTGTTACGGAGAATTTGTTGATTGTTTTGAACCAACTGACGCAGGAGCTGATTTAATGTGTGGCTCGCTGATTAAAAACCCTGGTGGTGGACTTGCAAAATCAGGTGGATATATAGTTGGAAGAAAAGATTTGATTGAAAAATGTGCCTATAGATTGACTGCACCAGGTATAGGGGCAGAGGTTGGAGTTAATTTCAATCAAAATAGAAATATTTTACAAGGCTTATATATGTCTCCGCAGATAGTTAATAATTGTTTAAAAATTTTAGTATTATTTAGTTATGTATTAAATGAATACAAAATTGACACAATTCCTATGTATAATGATGAGATAAATGATATAGTGCTTTCGATAAAATTATTAGATGCAAATAAACTTAAAAGTTTTTGCAAAATTATACAGGAGAGTTCACCCATAGATTCATTCTTAGAACCTTATGATTCAGATATGCCAGGTTATGACTGCAATGTCATAATGGCTGCAGGATGTTTTGTATCTGGTTCAAGTATAGAACTATCTTGTGATGCACCAATGAGAGAACCATACATTGCTTATATGCAAGGTGGTTTATCTTATTATCAAGGTAAATTTGCACTTATGAAAATTTTATCAGAAATTATTTTATAATGAAACTTGGATGTATTGAAAATTTAAAAATTGGTAAGGTAGTTGAAATTGGTGCTTATCTATATGATGATGAGAATAATAAAGTTTTATTACCAAAGAAACTTATGCCAAAGGGCGCAAATGTTGGCGACTTTGTAGAAGTATTCATTTATAAGGATAGTAAGGGACGACTTATATCAACTACGAAAAAACCTTTTTTGACAGTTGGAAATGTTGCAAGACTTACAGTAAATGACATAAATGATATTGGTGCATTCTTAAATATGGGACTTGAAAGAGATTTATTATTACCTTATTCTGAGCAAACAAAAAAATTAAATGTGAAAGATAAGGTTGATGTGCTTATGTATGTTGACAAGTCAAATAGACTTTGTGCAACTATGTATATTGATAATAAAGAATATAATAATAAAACAAAAAATAAAGATATAAGAACTTTAGAATATGAACAAAATGCAGATAAACTATATAAAATGATAAAAATTAAATTTAAAGGTCATTTATTATACAATGATAAAAATTGCACAAGCGAACAAGTTTTAAGAGATTTTAATGTTAGTAAAAATGTATTTAAAAAATCAATTGGTAAGCTTTTAAAAGATAATAAATTAAAAATAACAGATAAAGGGATTTTCTTGTACTAATATGATTCGATTTAACAAGGTTTCACTAAAATATGACAAAGACACTTACGCCATTAAAGATTTGAGTTTGAAAATTGATGAAGGCGAATTTGTTTTTATTGTAGGAAAAACTGGAGCAGGGAAATCCACTTTGTTTAAACTATTAACTAGAGAGTTAAAACCATCAAGTGGGTCAATAAAGGTATTTAGAGATAACATAGAATATATTTCAAATAGAGATATACCTTACTATAGAAGAAAACTTGGTGTTGTTTTTCAAGATTTCAAACTACTAGAAGATAGAAATGTATATGAAAATATAGCATTTGCACAAGAAGTTATAGGTGTTAGTTCTTTTAAAATAAAAAAGCATGTAATTAAAATACTTAATTTAGTAGGACTTAGAAACAAAGCTAATAAAATGCCAAATGAATTGTCTGGTGGAGAAAAGCAAAAAGTTTCAATTGCAAGAGCAATAATAAACAAACCCAAAATATTACTTGCAGATGAACCTACTGGGAATCTTGATGAAGTTAGCACCAATGAAATTATAAATCTGCTAAATGCAATTAATCAAAATGGGACTACTGTCGTAATTATAACACATGACATGCACTTGGTTGAGAGAATGAATAAAAGAGTTGTAAGACTTGATGAAGGTAATCTTATATACGATGATTATGGACTTGATAATCAAATTAAAAAATATTTAGAAAATGAATAATGTTAAGTTATGTATTTAAAACTGGATTTAGAAATCTTGGAAATAAGAAATTATTTTCTTTTGCTTCCATAGGAACTATTGCTAGCAGTGTACTTATATTCTGCATTTTTTTTGTGTTGGCTACTAATATTAGAGGTGTAATAAAAAATGTTGAAACAACTGTAGGTATACAAGTTTTTTTTAATAGTAATTTAAGTGAAGAAGAAATACAAAATCTTGCAAATGAAAAATTTAGAAATGAATATGTGAAGTCAATGAAATTTAAATCAAGTAACGAAGCCTGGGAAAAATTTAAAGTAGATTACTTTGACAATAAACCAGAACTGGCAAAAGCCTTTGAAGATGACAATCCTCTTGCAAGTTCCGCATCTTATGAAATTTTATTAAATGATATAACAAAACAAATAGAATATGTTAACTATTTAAAGAGTATAGATGGTGTTAGACAAGTAAATTATTCAAATGTGCTTATAGATGCACTTACAAGTTTAAATGTAGGGATAAGTACTTTTAGTATTATTTTAATAAGTTTATTACTTATAATAGCAATGATTTTGATTTCAAATACAATTTCTCTTGCTAGTCAGTTTAGAAAAAAAGAAAATGAAATTATGAAACTAATAGGCGCTACTAACTTTATGATTAGAGCACCATTTGTTATTGAAGGATTTTTTATAGGTCTTTTTGGTTCAATAATACCACTTTCAATTGTTTGTGGCTTTTATAATTATATTATGAAATATTTGCTTGAACATGCTACATTTTTAAATAATGTTTTTACTCCAATAGATTTATCATTAATTGCGCCACCAATGTGTTTAATAGCTGTTTCAATTTCATGTTTTATATGTATGCTAGTTTCATTCTTCACCATAAGAAAACATCTTAAAATATAAATGACTAATAAATTCAGATTAAAAAATATTATAATTATCTTTTTTTGTTGTTTAATAACATTTAATTTTTCGTCTTTTGCTACTGATGAAGGCATGACAAATGAAGAAAAAACTCGCATTGAAAATTCACAAAGTGCTATAAATAGAATTAATGAAAATAAAAAAAGAGTTCAAAATACTATAAAAAACTTAAACACTTTAAAAAATGATACTCAAAAGTTTATTGAAGAATTAGATAAAAATCTTGAATTGTTGGTTGATGAATTAAATCAGACATTAACTAATATTGACTTAAAGCAAGAAGAAATAGATATTACAAATGGTGAACTTGAACTTGCTAAAGTAAAAGAAGAGCAGCAATACAATGATATGAAACTTAGGATAAAATTCTTTTATGAAAAAGGTGAAACTTCTTTAATTGAAAATATATTAAGTGGTGATAATCTTGAAGATATACTTACTAAGGCAGAATATATACAAAGTATAACTGATTATGACAGAAGTAAATTAAATGAATTGGTTGTTATTAAAAATAATATTATTATATTTGAAAATCAATTGCAAAATGAAAAAGCAGAGCTTGTTTATTTAAAAGAAATTGAAATGGCACAAAAGGATAGTATTGAGCAATTGATTGAAGAAAAAAATAAAGAATTAGATGATACAAATAGTAAAATAAATACAAGTAAAGCTGAATTAAAGAAATTACAAGATGAAGAAAAAAAACTTGAGGCTGAGATAGCTGCTATTGAAAGAGCAATACTTGCAAGAGGCAACTCAAAACGTATATTACAAGGTGGTCTCATATGGCCTTGTCCAGATTCTAAAAGAATCACATCAACTTATGGTAAAAGGAATCGCCCTACAAAAGGAGGCTCAACTTTCCATCAAGGAATAGATATAGGTGCTCCAACTGGTTCCACAGTATTGGCGGCAGCTGCTGGAGAAGTTGTTATATCAAAATACTCATATTCTGGTGGAAATTATATTATGATTGATCATGGAAGTGGTATATTTACAATATACATGCACCTAAGCAAAAGAAGCTGTGAAGTTGGTCAAGAAGTTAGTCAAGGGCAAAAAATTGGAGAAGTTGGTTCCACAGGGATTTCTACTGGTCCTCATTTACACTTTGGAATAAGAAAAAATGGTTCGTATGTAAATCCAATAACATTTGTTGGTTAGGAGAATGATATGGAAAATTTTGAAACTAATATTAATGAAATTACAGAAACTAATAAGATTGAAGAACTTTCAATAAAACTTAAAAAATCAAAAAGAAAAAATATTATTTTAACAGTTATTTTAGTTTTGTTTTTATTGATCTTTATAGGTATTTTTTCTGTAAGTTTTATAGTTTTTGAAGGGCTAAAACCACATTTTAGAGCACTTTTTGGTAAAAATTTTAATATTGCATCTGTTTCTCAAATGTCAAAACATGATCAAATTGATTTGGAAAAATTTGCAACAAAACTTGCTTTTATAGATGATATAGTAAATGTTTTATATCATTATGACAATAAAGATAATAAAAAAATTGAAGATGCTATGTTTTCAGGTTATTTGAGTGCACTTGGAGATAAGTATGCTGAGTACATGCCTGCAAAAGAATTTGAAGAATTTACAGAGACAACTACAGAAGGTGTATATTATGGGATTGGTTGTCAAGTAACTTTTGATAAAAAAACAAGAGATAGTATAGTTGATTTAGTATATGAAGATTCACCTGCTGAAATTGGAGGAGTTCAAAAAGGAGATGTATTTGTAAGTGTTAATGGTGAACATGTGAGAGGCAAAGACCTTGAGTATATTATCAGTTTAATAAGAGGTAAAGAAGGAGAAAAACGGGAACTTGAAGTGTATAGAAAATCTGAAGATAAGAATGTCAATCTTACAGTATATTGCGGAAAAGTAGATATTAAACTTGTATCAACAGATATATATGAAGGCAATATTGGATATTTACATTTGACAGAGTTTACCGGTAAATCAGCAAGTCAGTTTAAAGCAGGATTAACAAAATTATTTAATCAAAATATTAAAGGTCTTATTATAGATTTAAGAGGTAACCCAGGTGGTGAATTATTGACAGTTTGTGAAATTATTGACTATATGGTAAAAGATAATGATGGTAGATATACTTTAAACCAAAAAGAAGAGATTTTTGATGAGGGTAAAACTCTGCTTGTATATATAAAAGAAAGAAATGAGATTGTAGATGCTGCTTATGCTACTGATAAACATGAAGTTGATATACCAATGGTAATTCTAACTGATTATTCAACAGCTTCAGCTGCAGAATTATTTACGCAAACAATGAGAGATTACAAAAAAGCAAAAATTGTCGGTGTAAGAACATATGGAAAAGGAGTTGTTCAAAATATAATACCATATGAAGATGGTTCAGCTTTTAAATTTACAGTTTCCGAATATTTTTCACCAAGTGGATATTCTATTGATTCAAAAGGTATACTCCCTGATTATTCACTTGATTATGATGGTTTTGAAATAAAATATGATGAGAATAATAATATTGTTGTAGAAGAAAATAATGTAAAATATGTATATTCAAATGATGGTTCAATAATAGAAGAAACTCAGTTAGATGTATCTACCACAAGTGAAATTCAAAAGCCTGAAAATAATAAAAATCATATTGAAAATCTGATGATATATGATGAAGAGAATAATTTCCTTGATGAAGATTGGTATATAAATTTAAATGATTATTATAGAGATAAGCAATTATTACAAGCCTTAATAGTTTTAAAGGATAAATTAAATAATTAGAATATAAATATGTTTCTATAGTTTAATGGATAAAACGGTGGCCTCCGGAGCCGCAGATGGCGGTTCGATTCCGCTTAGAAACGAATAGAATATGTATAAAGTTATAGACGGGAATCAAATATCAAAGTCAATCTTAGATGAACTTAAAAATAAGTGTGATGCATACTTAAAAACAAATAAAAAAATCTGCATGGTTGACATATTAGTTGGAGATGATGAAGCTTCAAAAGTTTATATTGAAAATAAAAAGAAAAAGTTTGATTATGTAGGAATTGAGTTTAAACAGTTAATATTTAATAGTAATATAAGTGAAACTGAGCTCATAAATAAAATTGAAGAATTAAATAATGACTCTAATGTAAATGCTATATTTATTGAAATGCCATTGCCAAAAGGAATAAATGAAAAAAATATTATTGATAAGATTTTACCAAATAAAGATGTTGATGGATTTAGTGTAAAAAATCTTGGTGCATTGTTACAAGGGAATAATGGTTTCTTTCCTTGCACAGCAGAAGGAATTATAGAATTATTAAAAAGGTCTAATATTGAATTGAGTGGTAAAAATTGTGTTGTACTTGGTAGAAGTAATATCGTAGGGAAACCTGTATCTATACTTCTGTTAAATGAAAATGCTACTGTCACTATTTGCCATTCAAAGACTAAATATTTAAAAGATATTTGTAAAACTGCTGATATCTTAGTTGTAGCCATTGGAAAGGCAAAATTTATTGATGATACTTTTGTAAAAGATGGTGCTATAGTTATTGATGTAGGTATTCATAGGTTTTATGATAATGATAAAAAAATTGTATGTGGAGATGTTGATTTTGATAAGGTTATAGAAAAAACTTCATACATTACACCTGTGCCAGGCGGAGTAGGACCTATGACAGTAACTATGCTTATAAAACATTGTGTTGAAACTATAATAGATGAATAAATTTAAATTAAAATCTAATTACAAACCTACTGGAGACCAACCAACTGCAATTGATAAGTTGGTTGGTGGTTTTTTATCTGGTAAAAGAAGAGAAACTTTACTTGGGGTTACAGGAAGTGGTAAAACATTTACTATGGCAAATGTTATTGAGAAATTAAATGTTCCTACATTGGTTATAGCTCATAATAAAACACTTGCAGCACAGCTCTATAGTGAGTTTAAAGATTTTTTTCCAGATAATGCAGTCGAATATTTTGTATCTTACTATGATTATTATCAACCAGAAGCATATGTACCACAAACTGATACATATATAGATAAAGATGCAAGCATTAATGATGAAATTGATAAACTTAGACATTCGGCAACTGCAAGTCTTTGCGAAAGAAAAGATGTAATCATAGTTTCTTCAGTATCGTGTATATATGGCTTGGGATCACCTATTGATTATAAAAATATGACTCTTTCACTTAGACCAAATGATATTAAAACAAGAGAAGATATTATTAAAAGGCTTGTTGAAATACAATATCATAGAAATGAAATTGATTTTAAAAGAGGTACATTTAGAGTAAAAGGCGATACAATTGACATTTATCCAGTTTCATTTGATAAAGAGATTTATAGAGTGAAACTGGATTTTGATACTATAGACAAAATACAAAAATTAGATTTAATCACCGGTGAAGTTGTTTCTGAAATGAAACACATAGTTATATTTCCAGCCACTCAATATGCTGTTGATAAAGAAAAAATTGAATTAGCTTGTGAAAATATACTTTCTGATTTAAAAATTGAGGTAGAGTATTTTAAAAAAAATAATAAACTTATAGAAGCTCAAAGACTTGAAGAAAGAACAAATTATGATGTAGAGATGCTTAGAGAAACTGGTTTTTGCTCTGGAATTGAAAATTATGAAAGGTATCTTAATTTTCAAGAACCTGGCGTAGCTCCATATACTTTGATAGATTATTTTCCAAAAGATTTTTTAATAATTATTGATGAATCTCATAAAACTTTACCTCAAATCGGTGGCATGTATAATGGAAACTTTTCAAGAAAGACTACTCTTGTTAATTATGGTTTTAGGTTAAAATCAGCGTTAGATAATAGACCACTTAATTTTTCTGAATTTGAATCTAAAATTAATAAGATATTATATGTATCAGCAACTCCAAATGAATATGAAAAAAATAATGAAGAATTAAGAGCTGAACAACTGATTAGACCTACTGGCTTACTTGATCCAATAATTGAAGTTAGACCAACAAAAAATCAAATAGATGATTTAATAAGCGAAATTAATAAAGAAGTAAATAACAACAATAAAGTTCTTATTACGACACTTACTAAGAGAATGGCAGAGGATCTTACAAAGTATCTTTTAAAAGAAAAAGTAAGAGTTAGATATTTACATTCAGATATTGAAACTCTTGAAAGAGCTGAAATTATAAGAGATATGAGACTAGATAAATTTGATGTTTTGATAGGAATAAATTTACTTAGGGAGGGACTTGATATTCCAGAAATTAGTCTTGTAATAATACTTGATGCTGATAAAGAAGGATTTTTAAGGTCTGAGATCTCTCTTATTCAAACAGTAGGTCGTGCTGCAAGAAATGTAAATGGTCGTGTCATAATGTATGCAGACAATATGACTGATTCAATGAAAAAATGTATTAGTGAAACTGAAAGAAGAAGAAAAATTCAAGAACAGTATAATATTGAAAATAATATAACACCTAAAACAATTAAAAAGCGAGTCCAAGACTTGATTACTATTTCTAAGACTGCAGTTCAAATAGAAAATGGAATTAGGAAAGATTATGAGTCTATGAATAAAAAAGAGCTTGATAAGGTTGTTGCAGAACTAACAAAACTAATGAGAGAAGCGGCACTTGATCTAAACTTTGAACAGGCAGCAATTTTTAGAGACAAAATAGCCGAAATTAAAAAATCTTCAAAATAAAAAATCAGCATTAGCTGATTTTTTTTGCGGAGACAGAGAGATTTGAACTCTCGCGGCGGTTTGATCCACCCTACACCCTTAGCAGGGGCGCCCCTTCGGCCTCTTGGGTATGTCTCCGAATTTAAAATATATTATATAACTTATAAATTATACATTTTTTAGCAAAATAAGTCAATTATTATTTTTAACATTTTTATAAATATATTATCAAAGTATATAGCATATATATAGTAAAATGTGCATAATTGTGTTATAATAATAAATTGAGGAGATTATTATGAAAGGCTATTTAAGAATTGCATCAATAATGCCTAATATTAAAGTTGGAAATCCAATATTTAATTTGGGTGAAATAAAGAATGACATAAATAAAGCTAATACACTAAATGCAAAAATATGTGTATTGCCAGAATTAAGTTTTACTGGCATAAATTTAAAATCTTTATATCATGACAAGAATATTTTAAATGCTTCTCTTGAAGCATTATTCAATTTATTAACCTTTTCTTCAGAATTAGATGTTATAATAATTGTATCATTACCTTTTGAATATAATAAAAATATTTATGAAGTTGCAGCAATCATTAAATCAGGTGACATTTTAGGATTTGTTCCGAAGAATTCATTCGACAACTGTGAGAATAAAGACTACTTTTCAATATTAAATAATAATATTGATAATATCAAGTTACATGATAAAGATAGAAATATTGAGTACAATTTTCCATTTTCAAATGATTTAGTTTTTAAATGTGACAAATTTAATTTTACAGTTTTATTTTCATTAGAAAATAAAAATAATATTAAGTCAGATATCTATATAAATATCCATTCAATTCCAGAAACAGTATATGTTGATAATGAGATAAGCCGAATCAAAAATTTCTCTTTAATAACACATAGTATTGTGATAACATCAACTCCTGGTCCATCTGAATCTTCTGAAAGATATTCTTATTTTGGTCGTTCAACAATTTTTGAACATGGAAATTTAATTTCAAAAAATGACATTATTACTAATCACATTTTAATTTCAGATATAGATCTTGATAAATCATATTTTACAAATAATAATGAAATTATAAAAAATGATTATAAAATAATAGATTTTTCATTTGATAATTATATTAATAATCAAATATCAAATAAATTGTTTAGAGAATTTGACAAGACACCATTTATTAAAAAAAATGTAAATCCTTATAAATATAGTTTGCATATAATAAATATTTTATCTGTTGCTCTTGCAAAGAGAATGAATTCTATAAACTGTAAAAACATAGTTTTGGGTGTTAGTGGAGGGTTAGACTCAACACTTGCATTACTAATATGTAAAAAGACTATAGAGTTTTTATCTTTAAATGATGATAATATTCACGCATATTCAATGCCTGGTTTTGGCACCACAAATACTACAAATACCTATACCGCAAATTTGTTAAAGTCATTAAATGTAAAATTGAATGTAGTTGATATTACAAATGCAATGAATGTACATTTCAATGATATTAATCATAATGTTAATGATACAAATGTAACATTTGAAAACGCACAAGCAAGAGAAAGAACTCAAATTCTTATGGATGTTGCAAATGATATTAATGGTATAGTTATTGGAACAGGTGATTTATCTGAAATTGCACTTGGTTTTTCAACATATAATGGTGACCAAATAAGTATGTATAATGTCAATGCGTCAGTTCCAAAAACCTTAATTAAGTTTATATTGAATGCTATTGCAGATGAAAATATTAAATACAAAAATAATATTTTGTTAGCTGATACCATAAAAAATATTTTACATATGCCTATAAGCCCAGAATTGCTACCGACTGAAAATGGAACTCTCGTTCAAAAAACAGAAGAAATATTAGGTAATTATGAAATACACGACTTCTTACTTTATAATTATTTAGAATATCATTATGATGTCGAAAAATTATTTGATTTGGCTTTAAGAACCTTTGTATATAACGGTGAGAATAGTAATGTTTATACCGAAGAATATATTAAAAATTGTATAAATATATTTTTTAGTAGATTTTATAAAGCAAATTACAAAAGAACAGCCACAGCCGATTCACCAGATATAGGATTGCCTTGTTTAAATTCAAGGTATGATTTTAAAATACCTAATGATTCTGAAATATCGGTTAAATTATAATTCAATGATAAAAATTGATTCAAAAAATAATGAAATAATAAAAGACTTAGTGAAAGTTAGAGATCATTCTAAATTTAGAAAAGAAAAGTCTTTGTTTTATGTTGAAGGTGAAAGATTAATCAAAAATAGTCCTAAAAATCTTATTGAAAAGATTTTTATATTAAAAGATAAATTAGAATATTATAGTGATTTTTTAAAAGAAATTGATAATAATATAATATATATTTTGGATAATCAAGTATTTGACAAAGTAAAAGACACGATTAATTCACAAGGGATTATAGCACTTATTAATTATAATTTGATAGAAAAATTAAATGATAAATTATTAAAGAATTCAAATTCTTGTCTAATTCTTGATAATATTAGTGACCCTGGAAATCTTGGAACTATAATTAGATTGTCTGAGGCAGCAAATATATCTCTTATAATTTTGGCTAATAATTGCTGTGATGTATATAATCCAAAAGTAATACGTTCTTGCATGAGCTCAATATTTAGAACTAATATTTATATTTCAAACAATATTATAGAAGATATAAATATATTAAAATCATGTTCTTATATTATTTATTCAACTGTGTTAAATAATTATTCAAAAAAATATTCAGATATTGTTTACAATGATAAATGCGCTGTAGTATTAGGTAATGAAGCAAATGGAATAAGTAAAGAAATTATTAAAATTTCAAATGAAAATATTTATATTCCTATGTGCGGAGAAATTGAATCTTTAAATGTTTCAATTGCAGCAACTACTATTTGTTATGAAATAATGAGACAAAATAATTTTTATGAAATTAAAAGGTAATGAAAAAAACAAATTTTATAGTTTAGTTTCAATCATTATTACTGTGTTTATAATGATTGCTTGTTTTGTTACTTTTTTAATAGATTTAGAAAATAATAAAGGAATTATTCCGGTAATATTTTTTCTACTAATGATATATTCTATATTAACTTTTTTATATTATTTGTTATTTAGTTATGATTTAACAAGAAATTATGTTAGACGAGTAAATTTCAAAATTTCATATTTAATATTATTCTTTATAAGCCTTTTTTTATTTTTTGTATCATATTTAACATTATGGAATTAAGTTTAAATCAAAAATTAAATAATATATTATCAAATATTGATAAGAGCAATAAACCAAATCTATTTTTACATGTTTGCTGTGGTCCTTGCAGTACTGCTGTTTTAAAAAAACTTATACACTTTTTTAATATATATATTATTTTTTTTAATTCAAATATTGATTCAATTGATGAGTTTACTTTGAGACTGCTTCAGTTAAAAAAAGTTATTGAGATTAATAAATATAATATTAATATTATATTTGATGAGTATAATCATGATGATTTTTTAAATTATATTAAAGGATATGAACATTGTAAAGAAGGTGGAGATAGGTGTACTAAATGTTTTGAATTTCGATTAAACAAATCATATGATGTTGCAAATAATTATATAATAAATAATAATCTTACAAGTTGTATTAATTATTTGTGTACTACTCTTAGCATTTCCCCGCATAAAAATGCAAAATTAATTGAAGATATTGGAGAAAAAATTTGTTTGAATGCTAAATATATGAACTATCTACCAAGCGATTTTAAGAAAGAAAATGGTTTCTTGGATTCAATAAACTTATCTAAGCAATTAGGTCTTTATAGACAAAACTATTGTGGTTGTGAATTTTCAAAAAATGAATAAAATTTTAAAATATGCATAAAATTATTCTTTACAAATCATAAAATATGTTATAAAATATATATATATTGATTTTACAAATCTATCAAATTATTTGTATAGGTTTGTTATTTTTTGAGTATATGTCAAAATATATTATAAATGGTGGTAAAAAATTATTCGGAGAAGTTAAAATCTCTGGTGCAAAAAATGCTACAGTTGGTATTCTTGCAGCATCTATTATGACTGATGAAGATGTTTTAATTGAAAATATTCCAGATGTTTGGGATATTAATGTTATGCTTGAAGCTATTAAAGTTCTAGGTGCAGAAGTAACAAGAATTGACCGAAATACTGTAAGGATTAATTCAAAAAATGCTAATTTAACGGAGCTATCAGATAAGAATTTAGGAAAAATGAGAGCTACGTATTATTTTGTTGGAGCACTTCTTGCAAAACATCATAAATCAAAAGTCATTTTTCCAGGTGGATGCAATATTGGTTCAAGACCAATCAATTTGCATTTAAAAGGGTTTTCAGCACTTGGTGCAAATGCATATGAAAAAGATGGTTATATTATTACCGAAGCAGATAATTTAAAAGGTTCTAATATTTATCTTGATGTAGTGTCAGTTGGTGCGACGGTCAATATTATGCTTGCTGCAGTTTTAAGCCAAGGTGTTACTGTTATTGAAAATGCTGCCAAAGAACCACATGTTGTTGATATTGCAAACTTTTTAAATTCCATGGGTGCAAATATTAAAGGTGCAGGAACAGATATTATAAGAATTAAAGGTGTAAAAAAATTGCATGGGACAAAATATTCAGTTATTCCTGATCAAATAGAAGCTGGAACTTATATGGTGCTTGCTACAATTACTAAAGGTGATATAACTATAAAAAATATTATTCCAAAACATATCGAATCAATTTCAGCGAAATTAATTGATGTTGGTAATCAAGTAATTGCATATGATGAAGCTATAAGAGTAATCGGATCAGAAACTATATTGCCAACAACAATAAAAACAATGCCATATCCTGGATTTCCTACTGATATGCAACCACAATTTACATGCACACTTACTTTAGCAAATGGAAGAAGTAAAATAGAAGAATCAATATTTGAAAATAGGTTTAAATATGTTGAAGAAATAAAAAAGATGGGGGCAATTATAACGATTGACAATACCACACTAATAGTCGATGGAGTGAAAGAACTTGAGGGTAGGAAAATGGTAGCCCCAGATTTAAGAGCAGGAGCAGCACTTGTACTTGCGTGTCTCGCGGCAAATGGTAAATCTGAAATAGATAAGATAGAATATGTTGAAAGAGGCTATGAGGATTTTGTTAATAAACTTATTGAATTAGGTGCTGATATTAAAAAAATAGAGGATTAAATTATGAAAGATTATGTAATAACTTGTACAACTCCATGTGATATGAACCAGTATTATCTAAGAAAACACAAGATGTATTTTATTGGTTTCTATTATTATTTAGATGATGAAAAGTATATGGATGATTTTTATACAACTCATTCAGTGGAGGAGTTTTATAATAAAATTAAAACTTGTTCTGTAAAAACCTCTCAACCTGATCCAGAACAGTATGTTGCACTTTGGTCAAAACTTATTGAACAAGGAAATGACATATTGCATGTTGAATTATCATCAGGTTTATCTGGAGCTATAAATTCAGCATTAATTGCAAAATCTATGATAGAAGAAAAATATAATGATGCTAAAATATATGTTGTCGATTCAAAAACTGGTTCTTGCGGCATAGGTTTACTTCTTGATAAAATATATGATTTTAAACAAGAAGGAAATGATATAGATAAAACATTTGAATATGCTGAAAGTATGGTTCAAAATATTAATCTATTATTTATTGTTGAAAATCTTGATCAACTTATAAAAGGTGGTAGACTTTCTAAAGTTGCTGGAGGGATAGGTAAATTTTTGAATATTGTTCCTATACTTCATGTTACTAGTGATGGTAAGATTGAAACTATAAAAAAATCGCGTGGATTAGATAATGCTATGAATGATTTGCTTAACATTATGGAACAAAATGTATGTGATAATGATAAGGTTTTTATGTCAAATTCTAATTGTTATGATAACACAATTAAAATGTTAAATAAAATAAAAGAAGAATTTCCAAATATAATTTTAAATAGTGACAACATATCAAATATTGGAGCATTAATTGGTTGCCATACTGGTGAAAAATGTTTAGTTGTTTCATATATTGGCAAGGGAAGAGTTTGATATTTAAGTTTTAAGTGTTTGATGAATTTAATGGATACTGAATTTCAAAAATTTTTAAAAAATAAAACATTAAAACATAGAGCTAAAAACAATATTAATATCCATGTGATAATATATTATGCTGTTATAATAATTATTGCTTTATCTTTGTTTCGTTTAATTAGTAATTTTTTTACTAATTACAATAAAAATAACAATAATAATATCAATCAAAATTCAAAAAATATCTATAATATAAAACATGAAGATGAGTATTATTATTCACTTATTGATAATTATCTTGATGAAATAAATAACTCAAGTATAAATAATGTCTTAGATTCATATAACAATTTAGGTATAATAAAATGTAATGGATATATAAATTTTAGATCTGAGCCAAATGAGAAAAATACTAGAAGTATAATTGGACTAATGAATAATGGTGATGCTCTTGATATACTTGAATGGGATATAAAAAATAATAGTGTATATTGCAAAGTAAAATCAGGTGGAATGACTGGATATGTTGCAAAACAATTTGTAATGACTGGTGATGTTGCTAAAGAAGAAGCTAAAAAAAATGCTGCAGTTCGTGCCATTGTGTTGGTAGATAAATTAAGAATGAGATCTGAGCCCAATACTGATTCTGATAATGTTGTGGGAACAACATATAAGGGTGAAAGATATAAATTAATTTCATTAGAAAATGATTGGGCAAAAGTACAAGCTGATAATTTAGAAGATATTCAATCAGCATATATAAGTGCAGATAATAGATACCTTGATATAAAGTTTTGTTTATCAGAAGCTAGAACTCAAGATTTAAAATCCGATGTTTTAAATTATTATGATAATATTGGTGTCTCAACTGCAAGAGATTATATAAATGTTAGAAAAACTGCAAAGTCAAATGGAACAATAATTGGAAAGTTGCCAGGCAAGGCTGGATGTGAGATATTAGGTGAAAGTGGCGAATTTTATAAAATTAAGTCAGGAAAAGTAACAGGATATGTAACTAAAAAATATCTTGCGACTGGAAAAAGAGCAGAAGATTTAGCTCTTCAGTATGCTGATTTAAGAGCAATAATTAAAATAGCAGCTTTGAAAGTTAGAAATGGACCTGGTACAAAGTACAAGCAGTGGACTACTATAAGAAGAGAAGAGACATATATAGTAACAAACCAATTAGATGGTTGGGTTGAGATTGAAATTGATGAAGACTCTGATAAAGGTTATATTTCAACATCAAATAATTATGTTGAAGTTAGATATGCACTTGAACAAGCAGTAGAATTTTTCCCAGCAACTAAAGGACCTACTGCACTTAGAACAAATATTAAAAATACTGCATTAAAGTATATTGGTGGAAGATATGTATGGGGTGGAACAACTCTTGGATCTGGCGTAGATTGCTCTGGTTTTGTTCAACAAATATTTAAAATATATGGTGTTAAACTTCCACGAACTTCAAGAGATCAAGCAAAAATTGGAACTGCAGTGTCATCTGGTAATAAGAAAGTTGGTGATTTAATATTCTATGCTAATAGTAATGGTGTTATAGACCACGTTGCCATATACATAGGTAATAATCAAATTGTTCATGCTGCAAATACAAAATCTGGTATAAAGATTAATAATTGGGATTATAGAACGCCACATTCAATTAGAAATGTACTTGGAAATAAATAATTTTTAGGAGGGATTTTTATGAAGATTTTTATCGATACAGCCAATATTGATGAAATTAAAGACGCGGCAACACTTGGAGTTATTGATGGTGTTACAACTAACCCATCGCTTATTGCAAAAGAAGGAAAAAAACTTGAAGATGTTATTGATGAAATTTGTGCACTTGTTGATGGACCAATAAGTGGTGAAATAAAAGCGACTACTACAAAATGGGAAGACATGGTTGCTGAAGGTAAAGAGATTGCAAAGTTTAATAAAAATATGGTCGTAAAGATTCCAATGACTAAAGATGGTTTAATAGCTGTTAAGGAACTTACTAAACTTGGAATTAAAACTAATGTAACTCTTGTATTTTCAGTAAATCAAGCATTGCTCGCTGCCAAAGCTGGTGCAACATTTGTATCTCCTTTTGTAGGAAGACTTGATGATATTTCAGAAGACGGATTGCAACTCATATATGATATTGTAGATGTATTTACAAATTATGATATAAAGACTGAAATTATTGCTGCTTCAATTAGACATCCAATGCATGTTGTTGAATGTGCAAAAGCTGGTGCTGATATTGCAACTATTCCATATAAAGTTATTATGCAAATGATTAAACACCCTTTAACAGATCAAGGAATAGAAAAATTTGTAAATGATTATAAGAAGGTTTTTGGATAATAATGAGTAAAATTATTGATAAAATATTTGGAACACACTCTGATAGAGAAGTTAAACTTGTCATGCCTTATGTTAAAAAGATTTTATCTTTAAGGGATGAATATATTAAACTGAGTGATGAAGAATTGAAACATAAAACTGTTGAATTCAAAGAAAGATTAAATAATGGTGAGACTTTAGATGATATCTTGCCAGAAGCATTTGCAACTGTAAGAGAAGCAAGTAGAAGAGTTATAGGACTTGAACATTATGAAGTTCAATTAATTGGTGGTATTATATTATACCAAGGAAGAATTGCTGAGATGAAAACTGGTGAAGGTAAAACTCTTGTATCAACTTGTCCAGCATACCTAGTATCACTTCTTGGAAAAGGTGTTTGCATTGTTACAGTAAATGAATATCTTGCTAAAAGAGACTGTGAGTGGATGGGAGAAGTTCATAGATTTCTTGGACAATCGTGTGAAGTAGTATTAAATGAAATGGATGCAACTGCAAGGCAAAATGCTTACAATGCAGATATTACTTATGTAACAAATAATGAACTTGGTTTTGATTACCTTCGTGATAATATGGCAATATATAAGAACCAACAAGTTTTAAGAGGATTGAATTATTGTATCATTGATGAGGTTGACTCTGTTCTTATAGATGAGGCAAGAACTCCACTCATAATTTCTGGACAATCTTCAAAGTCTACAAAATTATATGAAACTTGCGATATTTTATCGAAGCAACTTATAAAAGGCACATATAGACCAGAATTAAATAAATTAGATGTAATAATGGGTGAAACACAGGAAGAAGATGGAGACTATGTTGTAAATGAAAAAGATAAACAAGTAATATTAACTGAGCAAGGTATACATAAAATAGAACAATTTTTTAATATTGATAATTTATCAAGTCCAAATAATATTGATATTCAACATAATGTTATTTTGGCTCTTCGTGCTCATAACTTGATGCATAGAGATAAAGACTATATAGTAAAGGATGATGAAATAATTATTGTTGATGAATTTACTGGACGTCTAATGCCAGGTAGAAGATATAGCGATGGTCTTCATCAAGCAATTGAAGCTAAAGAGCATGTAAAAATAAAAAGGGAATCAAAAACTCTTGCAACAATTACTTTCCAGAATTTCTTTAACAAATTTTCTAAAAAAGCTGGTATGACTGGTACAGCTCAAACTGAAGAAAAAGAATTTAGAACCATATATGGTATGGATGTCATTGTTATACCTACAAATGTTCCTGTAAAAAGGGTAGATCATAATGATGCTGTTTATAAAACAAAAAGAGAAAAGTTTAATGCAGTAATAAATGAAATTGCAGAAACATATAAGACTGGACAACCTGTACTTGTTGGTACAATAAATATTGATACATCAGAGATGCTTTCAGATGCATTAAGAAAAATTGGAATTCCACATAATGTATTAAATGCAAAGCAGCATGAAAGAGAAGCACAAATTGTTGCAGATGCAGGACTTAAAGAAATGGTTACTATAGCAACAAATATGGCTGGTCGTGGTACTGACATTAAACTAACAGATGAAACCAGAGCTTTAGGTGGACTTAAAATTATTGGTACAGAAAGACATGAGTCAAGAAGAATTGACAATCAGTTAAGAGGTAGAAGTGGACGTCAAGGCGATCCAGGAGAATCAAGGTTTTATATATCACTTGAAGATGATTTAATGAGACTTTTTGGTTCGGAAAATCTTATAAATCTATTCAATTCTATTGGTGTTGCTGATGGAGAGCAAATTGAGCATAAAATGCTTACAAATGCTATTGAAAAAGCACAAAAAAGAATTGAAAATAATAACTTCAGTATAAGAGAAAATCTTTTAAAATATGATGATATAAATAATGAACAAAGAGAAGTCATATATGAAGAAAGAAATAAAGTATTAAATGGAGAGAATTTACATAATTTAATTATTAAAATGATCAAAGATGTAATTACTAACATTGTTAATATAAATTACTCAAATCCATTTAATAAAGAAAAATTAGCAACTATATATGAAACAATTTTCCAAATAATTCCTATAAAGGAAATTAATGCAAATGAATTTTTAAATTATGATATTCATACATTGATTGATAAGTTTTATGACTTAGCAATTAAACTCTATGATGAGAGAGAAAAAGAATTATTCCCTGATGGCGAGCAAGCAAGAGAAGTTGAAAGAGTCGTTTTACTTAGAGTTATAGACACAAAATGGATGAACCATATTGATGATATGGATGTGCTTAGACAAGGAATAAATTTACAAGCTTTTGGACATAAAGATCCACTTGTTGAATATAAAATTGCAGCATATGAAATGTTTGATGCTCTTGTTTCTGCTATAAAAGAAGATACAGTAAAAATAATTTATCATTTAAAGATTGCTGAAAAAGTAGAGAGAAAAGAAGTTGCTAAACCAGTAGGAACAAATAGATCAGATGAAGTAACTAGGGGTCCTAAAGTTAATACAAGTAAAAAAGTATATCCAAATGATCCATGTCCTTGCGGTAGTGGTAAAAAATATAAAAATTGTTGTGGTAAAAATGCTTAATGATTGAACTTGATAATTTAAAAACTGAATTATTAACTAAAGAAAGCATATTAGATGAGATTCATAATTCTCTTGAAATTGATAAGAAGAATAACCGTATAATTGAGATAAATCATTTGATGGAAGAAAATAATTTTTGGGATGATGTTAAAAAAGCAAATTCAATTTCGAAAGAATTAAAAGATATTACCGACTCAATAGATTCATATAATAAATTAAAAAGAAGTTATAATGACATTTATGAATTAATAAATCTTGCAAATACTGAAAATGATAAGAATTTATTTAAAGAAATAAAAGAGCATTATGATTATTTCATAAATGAACTTGAAGATGTGAGAACAGCTCTGTTACTGTCAGGAGAATATGATAAGCTTGATGCAATATTAAGGTTAAATGCGGGAAGTGGTGGTACAGAAAGTTGCGATTTTTGTCAAATGCTTTTTAGAATGTATAATAAATATGCTATGAATCATAATTTTCAAATATCTATTCTTGATTATCTAGATGGAGATGAAGCTGGAATAAAATCAGTTTCTTTTATTATTAAAGGACTATATGCATATGGATATTTAAAATCAGAGATGGGAGTTCATAGGCTTGTTAGACTATCACCGTTCAATGCTCAAAATAAAAGACAAACTTCTTTTGTAAGTCTTGATGTTATGCCAGATATTAAAGATGAGATAAATATTAATATAAATGAAGATGATTTGAAATATGATTACTATAGAGCAAGTGGTGCAGGCGGTCAACATGTAAATAAAACTTCTTCAGCAGTAAGAATAACTCATATACCGACAAATACTGTTGTTGCATGCCAAGAAGAACGTTCGCAGCTTTTAAATAAAAATAGAGCATTACAAATGTTAAAAGCAAAACTATATCTATTGAAAGAAAAAGAACAAACTGAAAAGCTTTCTGATATTAGAGGCGAAGTAAAAGAAAATGCTTTTGGTTCGCAGATTCGTTCTTATGTTTTACAACCATACAAAATGGTTAAAGATTTGAGAACTGGCGAAGAAACAAGTAATACTGACGCTGTATTTGATGGTAAGATTGAAATATTTATAAATGCATATCTTAGATGGTTAAAACTTGGTTGCCCAGATAGAAAAGTATTAAGTAATGATTAATTAAATAAAAGGGTTTATATGTATAAGTTTACATTTAAAATTAATGAAAATGATATTTTCAATTCTACTATGAATTATAATAAAAGTAGAATTACTTTTTTGTTTGATATAGTTTTTACTTTAACATCTATTGGTGTTACAGCATATAACATTATTAATAAAAATTTTTTTAGCTTTAATGTTTTTTATCAAGTTTTGCTTATTATTTGTTGCTTGTTGTTTCCAGTTGTTCAACCATTGTTAACATATTTTAAATCATTAGCACATGCTAAAAAAATAAAAAATGTTGAAATTACTATGGAATTTACAGAAGATAGAATTAAGTTGTCTTCTTCTAATGATACAACAGAAGTTTTATACGAGAATGTATATAATTTTATAAAATATAAAAACATGATAGTTGTTATGTATGATGCTATACACGGTCAAATTATGCCTAATAGAATTTTTGATAATAATAAAGATGAATTTTATGAATATGTAGCATCAAGAATAAAATATGCAAGAGAAAAACAAAAAAATAACTAATAAAAATTTTATTTCAAATAATTTTGAAGATACTATTGAATTTGCTTATAATTTAGCTAAAAGTTCTAAATGTGGTGATATATTTTGCTTAGAAGGAGACCTTGGTGTTGGTAAAACTGTAATTGCTAAAGGGATGGGCAAATTTTTTAATGTTAAAGAGAATATTACATCACCTACATTTACTATACTTAAGACTTATAATTTAAATAATAAATCTATAAAAAGATTACATCATTTTGATCTTTATCGTATTAAAAATATTGAAGAACTTTTAAATATTGGTTTTGAAGAATACATAAATGATAAAAATTCTATTGTAATAATTGAATGGCCAGAAATAGCTTATGAACTATTGCCAAAAAATATAAAAATTATTAAAATATCAAAGGTATCTAGTGATTCGAATGATGTAAGGGAAATTAGCATATCGTAAAAATACTTATTTTTGTAATATTTTTTATAAAGAATTCTTATTAATATAATGAATAAAGTAAATTATAAAAAATGCATATTGGCGATAGAAACTACAAGCAATATTTGTGGTGTAGCTATTGTTAATAATAATAAAGTTATATATGAGAATAATTTAGACAAAGGATTAAATCACTCAATAACATTATTTGATAATATAGATTATTCCCTTAAAAAAACAAAACTCACTATTAAAGATATAGATATTATCAAAGTATCAAATGGGCCTGGATCATTTACAGGATTAAGAATTGGAATTGCAGCTGCACTTGGTTTATCAAAACCATATAATACATTGATTGAATATGTTGATACCTTAGATTCTCTTGCTAATAATGTATTTATGAAAAATAGTTTTAGACTTAAGAATTCAAGTAAATATTTTGTATTAAGTATGATTGATGCAAAAGTTGATAGAGTATATATTTCATTATATGATGGATTAACTCAACAAAAACTATCTTCTGATTCAATTATAACTATTGATGAATTATCAAATAAGTTAAATATCTTTTTTAAAAATAAAGATTTTATGTTTGCTTTTGTTGGTAGTGGAGCAGTAAATTATAAAAATATTTTTAAGAATAAATTAAAAATCAATTATGAAATCTTTGATAAATATTCAAATTTATGTGCTTCATCATTAGCATATACAAAAGGTATTGTTTCTGATGTTCCATTTACAAATTATTTATTAGCTTCAAAAGCAGAAAGAGAGAGAAATAATTGTATATAAGTATGGCAACTATAAATTTTGCGAAAACCGAACATCTACATTTAATTTCTGAATTTGAGTTAAATGAGTTTCATGATGAAGCTTATTCTTTTGATACATTATCAGATATAATGAAAGATAATTATTTATTAAAAAATAATGATAATATATTTGAAATTTCAAATGAAGAAGATTTGATTGGATATATTATCTTTCATATTACAGAAGATTTCACTGATATTTATAAAATATTTATTAGAGATAATGATAAAAGAAAAGGATATGCAACAGATTTACTTAATAAAGTTATAGAACTTGCAAAACGATATAATTCTAAAAAAATAATGATAGAAGTTAGATCAAATAATACTAATGCTATTAATTTCTACAAAAAAAATAATTTTGAACAAATTTCTGTAAGAAAAGATTATTATAAAAACCCAACAGATGATGCATTAATTTTTGAAAGGAGTTTATAATGCTTGATGTATGTTTACTAGGAACTGGTGGTATGATGCCGCTTTTATATAGATATTTAACAAGCCTAATGCTTAGATGCGATGGCTCAAGTCTTTTAATTGATTGTGGAGAAGCAACACAACTCGCAATTAAAAAAGCAGAACTCCCTACAAAACCAATTGATTATATATTATTTACTCATTTTCACGCAGATCATATATCAGGACTCCCAGGACTTTTACTTGAAATGAAAAATAGCGATAGAACAGAAGCTATAACAATTGCAGGTCCTAAGGGTGTAGAAAGGGTTGTTAATTCTTTAAGAGTAATTGCAAATGAATTACCATTTGAAATTAAATTTATTGAACTTGATGATAATGATGGTTTTTTTGATTTAAAACCATATCGCATACAATATTTTAAACTTAAACATAAACTAAATTGTATTGGTTTTAATATTTTTAATGATAGATTACCAGAATTTAAAATTGAAAAAGCTAAATCAAATAATGTTCCACTTAGATTTTGGAATAAATTACAACATGGTGAAAAATGTGAAGATAAAGAGACAGGAATAATATATGAACCTAATATGGTTATGGGAGAGGATAGAAAAGGTTTAAAAATAACATATCTTACAGATACTAGGCCTTGTGAGAATATATATAAATTTGCAAATGATTCTGATTTGTTTATTTGCGAAGGCATGTATGGAGAAGATGATAAAGAGCAAAATGCAAAAAAATATCTTCATATGACTATGAAAGAAGCCTGTGAAATAGCAATAAAGACACAACCTAAAGAAATGTGGCTAACACATTATTCACCATCTGAAGTCAAACCAAAAATTTATGAAAATGATTTAAAGAAAATTTTTCCAAATGTAAAAATATGTAAAGATGGAGAGAAAAAGGAATTAAATTTTGAAGATTAGTAAAGACATTTTAATACTCGGAATTGAATCAAGTTGTGATGAGACAAGTGTTTCTGTTGTAAAAAACGGAAGGATAGTGCTTTCAAATGTAACTAATTCGCAAATTGATATTCATAAATTATATGGTGGAGTAGTACCAGAAATTGCATCAAGAAACCATATTATTAATATTGATTATGTATATAAAAAAGCTTTATTAGATGCAAAAGTTAGTATAAATGATATAAATGCAATAGCAGTTACCTATGGTCCTGGTCTTATAGGTTCTTTACTTGTTGGTTTGTCATTTGCAAAAGGATTATCTATTGCTACAAAAATTCCATTTATAGGTATAAATCATATAGAAGGGCACATTGCATCAAATTATATTACTAATCATGACTTAGAGCCACCATTTATAGCACTTATTGTTTCTGGCGGTCATACTAATCTTGTACATGTTAAAAGTTATAATTCTTTTAAAATATATGGTAGCACTCATGATGATGCATGCGGTGAAGCATATGATAAAATTGCGAGAGTTTTAGGTTTTGAATATCCTGGTGGTCCAAAACTTGAAAAAGCTGCACTTAATGGGGTTAGTGGCAAGTTTGTATTTCCCAGGGGTGAAATTAAAGATTGTCCTTTAGATTTTACATATTCTGGTTTAAAATCTCATGTAATAAATGTAATACATAATATAAAACAAAAGAATAATGATAATATAGATGATCAAAGCATAAATGACATTGCTCTTGAATTTCAAAATTCAATTAAAGATTCTTTAGTAGATAGAACTGTGAACTTATCAAAAAAGCTCAAAATTAATAAAGTTGCAATATGTGGCGGTGTCAGTGCAAATAATGCAATTAAAAATTCACTTAAATTAAAATGTGATGATAATAATATTGAATTTTATTTTCCTGAGAATAAATATTGTACTGATAATGCTGCAATGATTGCTAGTGCAGGATATTTTGAATATATAAATGGAAAAACTAGTTCCTTAGATTTAAATGCTGATGCAAATTTAGAATTTAAAGATAAATCGTAGGGGCGATTGATTTAATCCCTTATATAGACGAATTTACAAGAGCAAATATATATGAATTATGGAATAATCTTAGCTGCTGGTAACGGTAAGCGAATGAAAACTAAACAAAAAAAACAATTTATAAGTATCAATAATAAACCGATACTATATTATTCAATTGAAAAGTTTTTAAAAATCAAACAAATTGATATATTGATTTTAGTTATTAATAATAATGATAAAAATAATACTGTAATTAAAAATTTAATTAAAAAATATGATAAATTAATTTGTATGAATAAATTATTAATTGTTACTGGTGGAAAAGAGAGATATGACTCTGTATATAATGCTCTTAGTTTTATAAATCAAGTATATGGTATTAATAAATCTGATAAAGTATTAATACACGATTCAGCTAGACCAAATGTTGATCCAAATGATATAATTAACTTAATTAAATCTTTGAATAAATATAAAGCAATAACACTAGGATATAAGTTATTAGATAGTATTAAATATATAAAAGGTAGTACCAAACAAGTTAAAGAAGTAATTAATAGTGTAAATAGAGATGATTATTATTTAATTAGTACTCCACAGGGTTTTAATCTTGATTTATTATATAATTCATACTTTAAGTATTATATTGATATGTCAAATAAAACCAAAAATATGACTAAAAATAAGCTTAAAGTTACTGATGACCTACAAATTATAGAGTATTATTCTAAGACAAAAACCTATATTTTAGATAGTTCAAAATTAAACTATAAGATTACTATACAAGATGACTTAAATGTGGTAAAATATTTACTATAAGGGGTTGTCAAGGTTTCGACAGGGAACATGAATCTTTAGAAGCTATTCGGAGGCGGAGCACGTTACGCAGCAACAAAAAATAAGCGATAACAGAAGTTACGCATTAGCAGCCTAGTCTGCTATGTCTATCAGTATTCACCTGTAGATATTGAATAGGCATCAACCATACAGGAAACGGAAAATGTAAGCCTCGGACATTTTGCCGTATTAGAGGCTAGAGAAATATAAGATTTGTTTATTGGACTTATATCTATCGAAATTCGATCAATAAACTATGATAGTAGAAGGAGAGTGGATTGTTTTCTGGAAACGGGTTCGATTCCCGTCAGCTCCATTAAAGAGACTATATCAGTCTCTTTTTTGATTTTTTTTATAAATAATGATATAATTAAATTATGAAAGAAAATGTTGTAGCAATTGTAGGGAGACCTAATGTAGGTAAAAGCACATTATTTAATTACATTGCGAATAGTAAAATTTCAATAGTATCTGATAAACCAGGTGTTACAAGGGATAGAATATATGCTGATTGTAACTGGCTCAATTTTAATTTTAAATTAATTGATACAGGTGGTATAGAATTAAATACAAATGATTCTATATATAATCACATGAGAGATCAGGTTAATATTGCAATTGATTTATCAGATGTAATTATATTTGTAGTTAATTGTAAAGATGGGCTTACTGATTTAGATAAAGATATAGCAGCAATACTTAGAAAAATTAAAAAGCCTATAGTACTATGTATAAATAAAGTTGATGATTTTAAAAAGCAAGAAGCAGATACATTTGAGTTTTATGAGTTGGGCTTTGATAATGTTTTCCCTGTATCATCAGTAAATAAATCTGGTGTAGGTGATATGCTTGATAAAGTTACATCATATTTTGAGAAAAACGAAAGTGAAACTGATGATAGTAATAATATAAAAGTAGCTATAATTGGTAAACCAAATGCAGGAAAAAGTTCACTAGTAAATAAACTTTTAGGAGAGGATAGAGTAATAGTATCAGATATTGCTGGAACTACAAGAGATGCTATAGACACAGAAGTTGTTAAAGATGATATAAAATATACTTTTATAGATACTGCAGGACTTAGAAAGAAATCTACATTAAAAGATGAGGTAGAAATATATAGTTACTTTAGATCGGAAATTGCTATTGATAGATGTGATATTGTTATAGTGATGATAGATGGAGCAGCTGGTATTACTAAAGGAGATGCTTCAATAGCAGGGCTTGCCCATGAAAAAGGAAAGGGTGTAATTATTGCAGTAAACAAATGGGATATAGTAGATAAAGATGATAAAACAATTTATGAGTTTAAAAGAAAAATAAAAGAAGAATTTGCCTATATGCCATATGCAGAGATAGTATTTATTTCTGCAAAGACTGGGAAAAGAGTAGATAAGTTATATGATAAAATTAATATTATAAGTCAAAACCAAACTTTAAGAGTGCAGACAGGTGTATTGAATGAAGTATTGATTAATGCAATTTCATTAAATGATACGCCACAAGATAAGGGTAAGAGATTAAAGATTTATTATGTAACACAGACAGATATAAAACCACCTACCTTTGTTTTATTTGTAAACGATATAGAGCTAATGCATTTCTCTTATTTAAGATATTTGGAAAATAAATTTAGAGAGGCCTTTGGTTTTAATGGAACTAGTATCAAATTTATCTTAAAAGAGAGAAAGAACGAAGAAAAATAGGATTTACTTGACAAATATAATAATATATGCTAATATATAACTATTCGCGAAACAATAGTTTAACGAAGAGTTATATATTGAAAGAAGAATAATAATGAATTCAAAATATATATTTAATTTAACACTAATATTATGTATTATAATTGTTATTATTATATTTCTATCGTTAGTTAAATTAATATTATATATCAAAGATAAATTATTTCCAAATGTTGGATGTTTACCATTGATAATTGCTGGAATTGTTGCATTTTATATATTAATGTTTTTATTAATATTTATAACTTCTATGCTTAAAGGATAAGTATTATGAATTTACAACAAGTCTTATCATTAACAAGAAAATGCATTGATAAGTACAATTTAATAGATAATAACGACGTTATAGCGGTTTCTTGCTCAGGTGGCAAGGATTCGCTTACATTAGCAGTCGCTCTAAACGCTCTAAAACGCTTTTATCCGCTTCATTTTGATATCAAAGTAGTTTCAGTTGATCCAGGGTTTAAAAACATCAATTTTGACGATTTAAAGCGTTTTTTTGATGGTTTAGATTTAGAATTCCATGTTATTAAGACAGATATCGCAGAAATTGTGTTTAATATACGGAATGAATCAAATCCCTGTGCTCTATGCTCAAAAATGCGTAAAGGTGCTATAAATCCATATGTAAAATCACTTGGCTGTAATAAAATCGCACTTGGCCATAATAAAGATGATTTAATTGAAACTATGCTTATGTCTCTTATCTATGAAGGTCGTATCAACACATTTAAACCAAAATCATATCTAGATAGAACTGATATAACAGCCATAAGACCACTTTTATTTATTGATGAAATAGACATAAAAGGGTTTGCAAATACTTATCCTTTACCTGTAATTAAATCTCCATGTCCTGCTGATGGAAATACTAAAAGGGAATATGCAAAAAATCTTATGTTTCAATTAGATAGAGAAAATGTAGGAGCAAATAAATCATTATTTAATGCCTGTTTACAATATTTAGATAAAGAAATCAGTTAGTTGAATAACTCTGTGAACGGGCTCGAAAGCTACCCCTACATATTTGTTCATCCCTACATGTAAGCGATATTTTAAAATGAAATGAATTATTATGACGAAAAAGAAAAAGAAAACACATTAAAGATTAGAGAACAACTTGCTTCTCTTCCATCTTTTTGTAAAGATTTTTTTAGGAGTATAGAGCCAAGAACTACTTCTAAAACAAGACTTGCCTATTGTTATGATTTGCAAGTGTTTTTTGCTTTTTTAAAAAATAATAATCCAAAATTAAATAAAAATATAGAACTCGATGATCTGGATTCTATTACATTCCAAGATATAGAGGAATACATGGAATATTTAAAATACTATAAAGATAAAGATGGCATTGAAGTTTCGAATTCCGTATCAGGTATTAAAAGAAAAATTGCTACTCTTCGTTCATTTTATAAATATTATTATAATAATGGTTTGATAAAAACTAATCCTGCTTCTAAAGTAAGTCTGCCAAAATTAAGAGATAAAGATATTATTAGACTTGATGTAAATGAAGTTGCTGATTTTCTTGATTCAGTTGAAAATGGTGATAAATTATCAAAGAAAGAACAAAAATATCATGTGAAGACAAAAATTCGCGACCTTGCTATGCTTTCTCTCTTACTTGGAACTGGTATAAGAGTTTCAGAATGTATAGGAATAAACCTATCAGATATTGATTTAAAAAATACTTCTATTAGAATTAAAAGAAAAGGTGCAAAAGAAGCTATAATTTATTTTAGTGATGAGGTGTCAAAACCACTAAGCGAGTATATTGAATATAGAAAAACAATTGATAATATTGATAAAAAAAATGAAGACGCACTATTTTTATCATTGCAAAATAAAAGGATAACTGCTCGTCAAGTTCAAAAAATTGTAAAAAAATATGCTATGGGAGTTACTCCTCTTAAACATATTACTCCACATAAGTTAAGAAGTACTTTTGGAACTAATCTTTATCAAGAAACTGATGATATATATTTAGTTGCTTCAGTTCTTGGACATAATGATGTTAATACTACAAAAAAACATTATGCAGCTATTGAAGATAACAAAAAACGACAAGCAAGAAATAAAGTAAAACTTAGAGACGATTAAAAAAGTTAAGTATATCACTTAACTTTTTTTAATACTTAATCTACATAAACTCTTTTTACTCTTTGATTAATTTTGGTAAGCAATTCATAGATAAAATCTCCAGTTAGGTCACAGATGTCTTGATAAGTTATTTCTTGATGATCACTTTTTCCTATTAATATTACTTCATCTTCTAGTTTACAGTCAACATTTGTTACATCTACCATAAGCATATCCATTGTTACTCGTCCGATTACAGGACATTTATTATCATTGATTATAACATATGCTTTATTTGAAGCTGATCTTGGATATCCATCACCATAGCCACATGCTATAGTTGCAATTTTCATTTTATCTTTTGCTATGAATGTTCTACCATATGATATTGAAGTATTTTTATCAACTTCTTTTATATGTATTATACGAGATTTAAGTTTCATTATTGGTTTAAAATCATATTCTGTTAATTCTGGATTTGGTAAAAGGCCATATAATATGATTCCTGGCCTTACTGAAGAATACTTTGTGGCTCTGCTTGTTATAATACCTGCAGAGTTTGACATTGAAATGTCATTATATTTAATTCCTAATTTATCAATTTTTTCTATAAACTCATTAAATCTAATCTCCTGATTATTAGTCCACTCTATATTTTCTATATCACTTCTATTGCAATCTGCTACTGGGAAATGTGTAAATAAACCAAATATAGAAGCATTTTCAAAATCATTGATCTTTTTTATCTCTTCTAGAGATTTTTCATTAATTGGGAAACCAATTCTTCCCATGCCAGAGTCAATTCCTATTTCAAATCTTACTTGCTTATTATTTTTCTTTGCTATATTATTAAGGTCACAAGCTTGCTCTAAACTTGAAACAGTTAAAATGTAATTATCATTAATTGCTTCTTCATATTGATCTTTAAATATATGACCAATTATTATTATGTCTTTTGTAATTCCATTTTCTTTTAGGTGTTTTGCTTCACCAAAACTTGCAACTGCAAATGCTTTAACATTATTGTCATTTGATAAAAATCTTGTAATATTAACTCCACCTAAGCCATAAGCATTATCTTTAACCATGCAAATAATACTTTTATTATTTGTTATCTTTTTAATTAAATCAAGATTGTGTTTAAGATTCTTATATGAAATTTCAACTATTACTCTTTCCATACTATACTTCTATTTCTTCTGCATCTGCCCATAATTTATCAAGATTATAAAAATCTTTATAATCATCGTCAAACAAATGAACTATTATGTCATTATAATCAATTAATACCCATTTGCTATGAACACCCTCTTTATTTCTAAGTTCATAATTATTCTTTTCCATTAAGTCGCAAATGTCAGAATCTAATGCCTCAACATTCTTTTGAGTTGAGACTGAAACAATTACAAAATAATCTGCAATAATTGATATCTTACTTATATCTAAAACTTTTAAACTACTAGTTTTTTTAGTGTTTAAAAAGTCAATTAATGCTTTTAATTTTTGATTTTTTATCATTTTATCTCCTGATTTTTGAAATATAATGTTATATCGTTGACATAGTTCAAGATAGATGAGCTATGTGATTCTATTTATCAATTAAATTTTTATAGTACTCTAATGTTTTTATTGTGTTACTGTGAATAAACTTATTAGTTCTTTTTAAATGATCCAAACTCATCTCAGCAGAAAGAACTATCGCTTTATCAATATCTGAATATGCGAGTTTTCTAACTTCTTCTACTCTATCTCTGAATCTGCGAAGTGGCTCTATGAAATCTGAAATATATATAATTTTTTCCAAATTTGTCATATTAGGTTTACCACAAGTGTGATAATAAATCGCATTATATACTTCCTCGTTTATATCAAATTTTTCTTTACACACTTTAGCTGCTAAAAAACCATGAATACAACCATCTGCATTTTTGTCCTCTTCAGACAAATCAACATTATATTCCTCGCACATTAATAACATTTCTTCTAAACTCATACATTTACAATAGTCATGTAACATTCCAGCAACAAGGCAATTGTCTTTATTTGCACAATATGTATCAGCTAAATTTACTGCAGTAATTGACACAGAAATTGAATGCCAATAACGCTCTGTATCATCTTTTAAAGCTTTATTAATTTCGTTAGAGTATTTTAAAAATAACTCCATATTAAAGTTTGGTCTAAAGTGGGTAGTATTCATTTTTAATTCATTTTGCTCCATACAAATTTATTAAATTTATAAATATAATTTATTTTCTTTTATATATTCAATTACCTTAGAGTCAAGGAATACACTAAGGACATTATTATATTTCTCTTTATTTTTTATCATCTCTCTTATACTTGTAGATGAAATATTTGGAAGTTCATAATCAAACATTGTATACCTAAAACCAATTCCTTGATGTTTTCCAAGATTATCAATATAAAACTTTTTTTGTTCCATAGTTTTAAATTCATCATCATTTCTAGAAAATATATAAAAATAGTAATCTCTAATTAATTCTAAATACCTATGCCAAGTACCAATATCTTTTATTGAGTCAAAACCAACTACAAAACTAAACTCTACATCATTATACTTGTTTCTTAGTCCCTCTAATATTTCATAAGTATAAGTTTTTGTATCTTTATGTAGATTAAAGTATTCTTCTTCATATCTACTTATATACACATTATCTATGCCATCAAATGCTAATTTTAACATGTTAATTCTATGCTCGTATGAATTAATAGTATCAATATTTTTATGAGGTGAATTATACGATGGAAGTATCCATACTTCGTCAACAATATTATTATTGACTAAGTATTTTGCCATTTCGACATGTCCAATATGTACAGGATCAAATGTTCCACCAATTACTGCAACTTTCTTTTTAGTCATAATATATCCATTCAATACCTGCCACATCTACAGTATCGCCTTCAACCATACCTTTTGACTTTAATTCTTTTATTATGCCTTCATCTTTTAAGAACTTTTGGAAATAATTCATTCCCTTTTCAGTATCAAGATTCGTATATCCTAGCATTTTATTTATCTTTTCACCACTAACTTTGTAATAATTATTTGTAGGTTTTTCTATTATAATTGAATCAGTATCTTTATTAATTAATTCATCAATAGAAATTTCACTTTCAAACGATTCTATAGGTGTCTTTTCTCTTGATTCTATAACTAAATCTTTAAGTCTAATTACAAGATTTTCTATACCCTCTCCAGATAATCCACTGATTGGATATATTTCAATATCTTTATATTTAGCTTTAATTTGCTTTATTCTTTCATTTAAAGTTTCTTTATCAATAGAATCTATCTTATTTGCTGCAATTAATTGTTTCTTTTTTGTTAAATTGACATTGTATTTATTCAATTCATTCATTATAATATCTAAATCTTGAAGTGGATCTCTACCTTCAACACCTGCAATATCAATTACATGAAGCAAGATTTTAGTTCTTTCTATATGTTTTAAAAACTTAAATCCAAGACCGACACCTTCTCCTGCACCTTCTATTATACCTGGAATGTCTGCAATTATAAACTCAGTTCCATAACATTCACATACACCAAGATGAGGGTTTATAGTTGTGAAATGATAGTTTTTAATTTCAGGTCTTGCATTAGTTACCTTTGATATAAAAGTGCTTTTACCAACATTTGGAAAACCAACTAGCCCTACATCAGCAAGAACTTTTAATTCAAGTGTTATATATAATTCTTTTGCTGGCTCTCCTGGTTTTGCATATCTTGGTGCCTGCATAACTGATGTAGCAAAATGCATATTACCTAGTCCACCTTTACCACCTTTAAGAAGTGTAACTCTAGTATTTTTACCTGTCATATCATAAATTATTTTATTGGTTTCAGTATCTCTAATTAAAGTACCATTAGGTACACGGATTATTAAATCTTCTCCATTTTTACCATGACATCTTTTTTTGCCACCTTCTTCACCATCTGTTGCCTCGTATTTAAATCTATGTTTAAATGGTAAAAGAGTATTAAGCCCACTGTCAACTTCAAATATTATATCTCCACCTTTGCCACCATCACCACCATCTGGTCCTCCTGCGGGCACATAAAGTTCACGGCGAAAACTAATATGACCATTTCCGCCTTTACCAGATCTTATATAAATTTTTGCATAGTCTATAAACATAATTAAAAAGCGACCTTGTGGCCGCTAATATTATTTTGCTTCTTTTGGATATACAGATAATTTTTTCTTATTTCTATCAATTCTTTCGTATTTTACTATACCATCAATTTTTGCAAAGAGTGTATAGTCATTTCCAAGACCAACATTATTTCCTGGATGAATTCTTGTTCCATTTTGTCTATATAAAATATTACCTGCTAAAACAAATTGTCCATCGGCTCTTTTAGCTCCAAGCATCT
>JAEEGL014392872.1_pt1 | contig 93251 bp, 49 predicted proteins | sample 9134231 | NCBI WGS metagenome assembly JAEEGL01 (sample SAMN16246548, study PRJNA631951) | gut metagenome | biome: gut microbiome; feature: rumen; material: fiber-attached | host: Bos | place: Iran: Karaj | collected 2018-10 | reverse complement strand
TGGAACGGGCAGAATCCCCTTCACCATGACTGCCAAGAGCGCCGGTGTCAACGAGACCAACGTCAACCTCAACCTCTACCCCAACCCCGTTGGGCAGGGACAAGAGGTGCGCCTCGAACTGCCTGAGAACATGGGCGATGTGACTATCGAAATCATTGATATGATGGGACGCGTTGTTCTCTGTAGAGACACAAAATATTGCGTCTCTACGATGAAGACACCCAACATGCCCGGCGTATATTCCATCCGTATCACGGGCAAACAAGGACAAACATGGAACAAATTATTAATCGTTAAATAAAATTATATAAAAATGAAGAAATTATTATTTGTACTAATTATTCTGGCCATGGGTCTTCAGACCTTTGCCCAGACAAAGATCCAGATGCGTTCCGCTGACAAGGCTGAATGTGTCAAAAGCGACATGAAAAGCCTTCAGGCCACTTTCTCATTCTCCGGCATCGAGGCCGTGGAACTGAAGAACGAACGCGGCGTGTTTTCCACGATTACCATGCCGAACACAGTCATCGGCGGCAGTGAGGGCGATCCTCAGATCCCCGTTGTGAACCAGCTAATCGCCATTCCAGTCGGTGCAACGCCAAGCATCCGTGTGACTCACTTCACCACCACTGAGTACAAACTCGAAGATTATGGCATCCACAGACTGAGTCCCCGCCAACCCGACCTCTTTAAGAATCAAAAACCCGAGGATGCTCCTTTCATCTATAACGAAGCTGCATACCAAAAGCGTGGTCTCCGCAACGAGCCTATGGCTCAGGTGAGCGTCAAAGGCACCCTGCGTGGCGTCCAAGTGGGACAGATGAGCATCGAGCCCGTGAGCTACGACCCCGTAAACAACGCCCTCCGTGTATTCAACAACATCGAGGTCGAGGTTTCTTTCGATGGTGCTGATGCCAAAGCCACCGAAGACCTTCTCGTGAATACCTACAGCCCTTATTTCGACATCCTTTACAAACAGCTTTTCAATGGAAGAGCCGTAATGGATCTTTACGACGAGCATCCCGACCTTTGGAAAACTCCGGTCAAGATGCTGGTCATCGCCAACCGCATGTTTGAGAGCTGCATCCAAGACTGGGTGGCATGGAAGACCCTGAAAGGCATCTATGTGGATGTGAACTACACCGACAATATCGGCACCACTTCTGATGCCATCAAGACCTTCATCCAAAACAAATATGCCCAAGACCATCCCACCTTCTTAATGATCATGGGTGACAAAGACCAAGTGATACCCAGTGTCTCCTCCGCCAGCAGCACCTCCCGTGTCAGTGACCTTTATTATTCGAGTGTTGACGGCGATGAGTTCGTCGATATGTACCACAGCCGTCTTTCTGCTACAAGCACTTCAGAAATGACAGCCATCCTCAACAAAGGCATGGAATACGAACAATATACGATGCCCGATCCAAGCTATTTGAACAATGTGCTCCTCATTGCTGGTGAGGACAGCGGATGGGGTGTCACCGTAGGCCGTCCTACCATTTGGTACGCCTCCCACTACTATTACAACACAGACCATGGCTACAACACTGTCCATGAGTTCAGCAACGGAACTTATACCAACTGCTATGCTCCTTTGAGCTCAGGAGTGGGCTTTGCGAACTACACCGCCCATGGAAGCCAGACCAGCTGGGCAGGCCCAAGCTTCGATGTCAACGATGTCGCTAATCTGACCAACGAGCACAAGTACTTCCTTGCCATCGGCAACTGCTGCCAGTCAGGCGACTGGGGTTATGGCACTTGCTTTGGTGAGGCAATGACCCGTGCCGCTAACAAAGGTGCCTACGCCTATATAGGCTCCTGCCCTAACACCACCTGGAAAAACGACTATTACTTTGGCGTGGGTCCCACCAACCGTGCTGACGGCACCATGCCCTCTTACGAAGAAACTGGTTTAGGCATTTACGATGCCATCTGGACAGACGGTGTTTACAACACAGTGAACTCCATTCTTTATGTCGGCCTCCTTGCCGGCAATGCAGCCGAGGCTCTTGGCTATGAGCTTCACAGCACCACTTTATATTACTGGCAGGCCTATCACGTGCTGGGTGATGGATCCATCATGCCTTACCGTGTGCAGCCCACTGCCAACCAGGTCAGCCACATGGCCATCTTCCCCATCGGCTTAAGCACATACGAAGTGAGCGCTGTCCCAGGTTCATACGTTGCCATTAGCAAGGACGGTGTGATTCATGGCACTGCTCTCGTCGGAGAGTCTGGCACAGTTCAAGTCCCGATCGACCCTGTCACAAGCAGCGGTGATGTCACCATCTGCGTGACCGCTCCACAACACATCCCCTATATCCAGAATGTCCCCGCAGCCGCCCTTGAGGGTCCCTATATCTCCATGGACAGCTACACGCCCAACACCACCCATGTCGGTGACAACACCAACTTGAGCATCACTTTCAAGAACGTGGGCACCGAGGCCACCACTGGCACCACCACCGTCACTTTGAGCTCCAATGACAACAATGTGAATATCCTCACCCCCACCAAGACCTTTGGTACGTTGGCCGCTGAAGCCACCACCACCGTAAGCGGATTCAGCTTCAAGATTGCCGAAGGCGTGGCTGATGGCACCAAAGTCACCCTGCATTATACCGCTGTCAACGGCAGCGACACCTACGAGGGCAATATCGTTGTCACGGCTCACGAAGCCGTGTTGAGCTATCAAAACATGCAATGGGACGGAGGGTTTACCCCAGGTGAAACCCTTACCGTGACCGCCAAGTTCAAGAACACGGGGCACTACCAAGCCACAAATGCCGTTGCTAGGATGACCACCACGAGCAACTATGTTACCATTTCCAACCCGACCGTCAACGTGGGCAACATTGCCGTTGACCAAGAGGTTTCGTGTGAGTTCACCATCACCATCGCCGCAAACTGCCCGGAGACCGAACAGCTGCCTGTCACCTTCACGCTGACTGCTGACCAGGGCTTGTCGGCCCAAGGCAACGAGACCTTGAAGAACAGTTGCAATATTTTCTTCAACCTCACTGACTCATACGGTGACGGCTGGAATGGCAACACCTTGACCGTCGCTTTTGACGATGGCACCCCTTCACAAACACTTACGATCAATTCCGGCCACACTGCCACCTACACCCTTGAGATTGGCAATGGCGTGCATGTCACGCTCAGCTGGACCACCGGAAGCTATGATTATGAATGCTCCTTCAATGTTCAATACGAAGGGAACCTTACCATCTATGAGACAAACGGCACCCCAAGCGGAGGCATCCTTTATGAGTTCGACTGCAACTGCGCCATCACCTCCCAGACTTTCACTGTCAACGTGAGTTCCAACGGTCATGGCACTGTCAGCGGTGGAGGTACTGACCTCAGTTTTGGATCCACTTGCACCGTGACAGCCACGCCTGATGAAGGATACATGTTTACCGGTTGGACTGAAAACGGAGTTGTCGTTTCTTCAACGGCAGAATACACCTTCATCGTGAACGATAACAGAAACCTCATCGCCACTTTCGCTGAGGGCAACCAAATCGGAGAGGGAACAGAGACCAACGCCTATCTTCCTTTCTATAATTATTACAATTACACCTTAAGCCAACAGATCTACACTGCTTCGGAACTCGGTTCCGCGGGTACCATCACCAGCATAGCATTCTACAACAGCGGTGCTGAAAAGGCTCGCACCTGTGACCTTTACATGAAGGCCACCACTAAGTCGTCATTCAGCAGCGAAACCGACTGGATTACAATCTCAGACTCCGACAAGGTGTTCAGCGGCAGCGTCACTATGACTGCCAACGAGTGGACCTTCATCATCTTCAACACTCCGTTTGAATATGATGGTACTTCCAACGTCGTGCTCGTCGCTGATGACAATACAGGAAACTGGTCCAGTTCACCTCACATGACTTGTCGAGTGTTCAGTGCCACTAACCAAGCCATTTATGCTTACAACGACAACACCGATTATGATCCTCTTTCACCTCCGACTTCCTACGGCACCAGCGAATACCACTCCTTGCTCTCGGTGAAAAACCAAATCCAGTTCACTAAAGAGAGTGCTGTTTCTGTCACCTATTATAATATTACTGCCACCGCCAACCCGACGGCGGGCGGCACCATCAACGGTGCGGGCAGCTTTGCCGAAGGCACCACTGCTACTTTGACCGCTACGGCCAACACGGGCTACACCTTCACTAAGTGGACCAAGAATGGCGCTCAGGTCTCTACCAACGCCACCTATAGTTTTACTGTGACTGCCGACGCTGCCTACGTGGCTCACTTCACGCTCAACAGCTACAACGTCACTGTCTCGGCCAACCCAGCAGCAGGCGGCACTGTCACGGGCGGTGGCACCTTCAACCATGGTGCCAGCTGCACTTTGACAGCCACGGCCAACACGGGCTACACCTTCACCAAGTGGACCAAGAACGGCGTACAAGTATCGACCAATGCCACCTACACTTTCAATGTCACTGAAGCAGCCGCCTACGTAGCTGTGTTCACCATCAAAGGTTATCATATCACGGCCACTGCCGAACCCGCAGAGGGCGGTGTCATCACCGGCGCAGGCAACTACAACCACGGTGCTACCTGCACGCTTACCGCCGCTGCAGCTGATGGCTATCTGTTCGAGGCATGGGAAGAAAACGGCAACACCATCAGCAGTGAACCCACCCTTACCTTCACCGTTGAAAGCGACCGTACCCTTGTGGCACGCTTCATCCCGATCATCCATCAAACCCAGACCTTCACCGTCGGCTGGGGTTGGGTCTCCTTCTTCATCAATCTGGAAGGTGCTCAGGGATTGCAGCTCTTAGAGCAAGCCTTCGGCGAGAACGGCTCCATCATCAAGACGCATAACGGCTTTGTCCAATATGAGGACGGATATTGGTTCGGTAACCTTGAAAGCATCGAAGTGGAAAAGATGTACCAGATCCAAGCCACCGGTGCCGGCACCCTCTACCTCGACGCCACTCCTGTCAACCCCGAGGATCATCCTATCACCATCGATAATGGCTGGAACTGGATCGGCTATCCCTCAACGGTGGAGACCAGTGTCAACAATGCCTTCAGCAATTACTCAAGCACCGAAGAGGACCTCATCAAGACGCATGACGCCATGACCACCTACATCGATGGCTACGGTTGGTGGGGCACCCTTGAAAAGATGAAACCAGGCAAGGGCTACATGTACAATTCCAAAGCCGCTGAAAGCAAGACTTTGGTCTATACACAAGGTTCCAAGGAAACGAATATTCATGCCGCCAACAACGACAATCTCCACTGGAGCGTCGATGTTAGCACCTATATCGATAACGCCAACATCATCGCCACGATTGATGCCAAGAACCTCACCTTGTCGGAAGACCTCGAAGTCGGTGCCTTCGTCAACGGCGAGTGCCGCGGCACCACCCGTCTCCTCTATGTGGAGCCTCTGGGTCAATATCTCGCCTTCTTGACGGTTTACGGCAACGACAATGACGAGATCCAGTTCAAGGTTTATGACGGAAGCAACACCTATCCTTTGGGTGAACAGATTACCTATAAGGACAACCTCGTCGCCGGCAGTGCCTCACAGCCTGTTGTACTGCACCAAGGCTTGGGTGATAAACTCTTCATTTATCCCAACCCCGTGAAGGCTGGTGAGAATGTCAAGATCCAACCGACCGAAAACATGCGGGATGTTACTGTGGAGATCATTGATGCTACGGGACGGATTGTTCTTCGCAGAGACGATGTGCACATCGTCTCTACAGACGGAATGTCACCTGGTGTGTATACTGTAAGAATCATTGACGAACAGGGAAAGACCTGGCACGAAAAGATGATTATAAATAAATAAGGTATTTAACTAATGAAAAAAACAGCCTTTTTGTTTTTAGTTCTCGGCCTGGTACTGTTGCACTTTGCTCCAGCCCAGGCTGAGAACACTGTCACCGTCACCTACAACGGCACGACGGCGACAGTGTTGGTTGATGACAACGTGGCTCCGTATCTGACCATTACCCAAAGCGGTGCACACGTCTCTATTGCACAGAGCACTGAGGTGACCGAAGAGATTACCTATACGCTCTCCGGCTCATCAACCAATGGCGAATTCTACATGTCGGGATCCTATAAGGCCACCATTGAACTGAACGGCCTCACCCTGACCAACACCACACCTGTTTATAGTGGTGCTGCCATTCATATTCAGAACAGCAAGCGCATCAACGTGAAAGTGGTTACAGGTACTACCAACACCCTCACCGATGCGGCAAATGGTGAACAGAAAGGCTGTTTATACGTAAAAGGCCATGCTGAGTTCAAACAGCAAGGCACCCTCAACATTGTTAGCAATACAAAGCACGGCATCAAAGCGGGCGAGTACATCACCGTCAAGAATGCCACCATTAACATCACGTCCGCGGTTGGCGATGGCATCTCCTGTAACCAATATTTCCTTATGGAAAGCGGTGCCATCACCATCAGCGGAACAGATGACGACGGAATACAGTGCGACCTCGATGGCGAAACCTCAACAGGCATGACCACCGATCATGAAGACGAGGATTCAGGCAACATTTACATCAGCGGTGGTGTCATCACCATCAACTGCACAGCATCCGCAGCCAAAGGCATCAAGAGCGTCGGCGACATTTACGTCACCGACAATGCCAACATCAATGTCACCACTACTGGCAACGGCACGTGGGACACCACCGACCTGGAGGCAAAGGCCTCCTGTGGCGTGAATGCCGATGGAAACATCACCATCACCGGAGGCACCATGACACTCACCGCCAATGGCTCTGGTGGAAAAGGCATGGGATGCGATGGACTGATGACCATCAGCGGAGGCGACATCACTGTGGTGACTTCGGGAGGGCTATATTATAACAACGGCACCACCGAGTACACCAGTTATAGTGGCAACACGGATCAAATCAACAGCAACTATTATTGTTCACCCAAAGGCATCAAAGCTGGCACAAAGGTTACATCCGGCTCAAGCACCACCTACTACGGAGGCATCGACATCAATGGCGGCACCATAAAAGTCACCACTGTGGGCAAGAACGGCGAAGGTATTGAGAGCAAGAATTACCTTAACATCACCGACGGTGAGATCTGCGTGAACGCTCAAGATGACGGAATCAACTCAGCACAAGACCTTACTATCACCGGCGGCTATGTTTATTCGCGAGGGTCCAACAACGACGGCATCGACGCTAACGGCAATGTCTTCATCCAAGGCGGTCTGGTTTACGCCATCAGTGCCTCTTCGCCTGAGGTGGCCATCGATGCCAACACGGAGGAAAACAAGAAGTTTTATTTCTCCGGCGGCACCCTCATCGCCATCGGTGGACTAGAACGAGGCAGCACTCTCTCGCAGACATGCTATCAATCCTCGTCATGGAGCCAGAACACCTGGTATTCGATGACCTTCGGAAGCACCGTCATTGCCTTCCAGACCCCTGCAAGCGGAGGCACTCCTATGGTGGTATCAGCATCGTCAACTCCGACACTCAAAAGCGGTGTCACAGTCAACGGTGGGACGAGTATCTTCCAAGGAAGATGCTATCTCGACGCCTCTTGCGACGGAGGCTCTAACGTCTCACTCAGCCAATACAATGGCGAAGGTGGTGGCGGCAATCCCCCTGGTCCCGGCAACACCTACACCATCACAGCTACAGCAAATCCAACGGCAGGCGGAACGGTGAGTGGCGCTGGCACCTACAACCGTTTTTCCACCTGCACCTTAGTCGCTACAGCCAACAGCGGCTACACCTTCACCAACTGGACCAAAAACGGCAGCGTGGTTTCGACGAATGCAACCTATAGTTTTCAGGTTACAGGCAACGCATCCTATGTCGCCAACTTCACCGCCAACCCCTATACCATTACAGCTACAGCCGACCCAACAGAGGGAGGCACTGTGAACGGTACGGGCTCGTATTATGGAAACACCTCCTGTACGCTGACGGCTAATCCGAATATCGGCTATAGCTTCTCTTACTGGACGCTGAACGGCAACCAAATCTCCACCAACCCGACCTACACCTTCACCGTAACCGGGAACGCCACCTTCATTGCCCATTTCAGAACCACGGATCCCCACTCCGTGAGCTGCGAAGTCACCGAACACGGCACCATCAGCGCTAATCCCACCACAGCATACAACGGCGAGAGCATCACTTTGTCAGCCATGCCAGATTCTGGCTATGCCCTGGATTCCTGGAGTGTCCAAGACGGCGACGGCAACAACATCCCTGTGACAAACAACCAGTTCATCATGCCTGACAGCCCAGTCACGGTTAGTGCCACTTTCGGAACGGGATACAGTGTCAGCTTAGCAGCGGTGATGAACGGCAGCATCAGTGCCAGCCCAACCTTTAATACCGCAGGAGCCACCGTCACCTTAACCGCCACACCGGCCACAGGCTATGCATTTGACAGCTGGGTGGTCTATAAAACCGACGATGTGAACACGCTCATTGCCGTGACTGGCAACACCTTTACGATGCCCGCATTCGATGTCACCGTGAGTGCCATATTCAGCAAGCTACAAGGCGGCGACGTTACCATAGGCAACGGAACCAACACCTCTTCGAGCCTTCCCACCAACGTTTGGTATAAATACACCACCTCTCAACAGATTTATACCGCCGCTGAAATCGGTGACGCTGGTACTATCACAGCCATCAGCTTCAACTACAACGGCAACGCCACCTCTGGCGCAAGGACACTCGACATCTACATGACCCACACAACGAGTTCATCCCTGTCATCCTGGGTCACAGTCACTTCCAGCAGCAAGGTGTATTCAGGCAGCCAAACCTTCACCTCCTCTGGATGGCACACCATCACCTTAGACACCCCATTTGAATATAATGGAACAAGCAACATCATGATTACGGTGGATGACAACACGGGCAGCTACACTGGCTCCAGCGGCAGGGCTTTCTACGCCTATTCCACAGGAAGCACCAGAGCCATCTACAACCAAAACGACTATTACAATCAAACACCGTTAAGTCCGCAAACAAGTCCAAATTACAGCCCGACGACCAGTTCCAGTAACAGCCAGATTAAATTCACCAAAGAGATTCCGGGCAACGAGCCCTATCTCTCCGTGTCACCAACCACCCTCTCTGGTTTTATCTATGCCGAAGAAGACGGACCGTCGGAGGCACAAACCGTCATGGTCATCGGCAGAAACATCGAAGATGATCTGACCGTCACGGCACCTGCCGATTATGAAATCAGCAGTGATGGCAACGACTACACTTCCATCCTCAACCTGACCGCCTCAAGCGGCAACGTCCAAACCATGGTCTATGTCCGTCTCAAAGCCGGTCTTGCTGAAGGCAACTACCTTGACGAGTCACTCTCATTCAGTTCAGGCAGCACAACACAAAGCATTATCCTCAACGGTAAAGTCAGTGAAAGCCTGGGCACTTACTACTATATCACCGTAACCGCCAACCCCATTGAAGGCGGCTCTGTCACAGGCGGGGGAAGATACCACAGCGATGTTGTCGCGACCCTCACTGCTGAACCTTCCGAGGGCTATCTGTTCATGGGATGGGAAGAAAACGGCAACATCATCAGCACCACTCCCACCCTTTCTTTCACTGTCGATGCCGACCGTACCTTAGTGGCGCAGTTCAACCAGAGCATCACACAAACCCAGACCTTCAGCATCGGTTGGGGTTGGGTCTCCTTCTATATCGACCTGCAAGGCCAGCAAGGCTTGCAACTGCTGGAGCAAGCCTACGGTGAAAACGGTTTCTTGATCAAGTCACAAACCGCCTTTGCCCAGTACGAAGACGGAGCATGGGACGGCAACCTCAACAGCATCGAGGTGGAAAAGATGTACCAAATCAACACCACTGGCGCAGGCACCCTCTCCATCGAGGCCAGCGTTGTAAACCCCGAAGACCATCCTATCTCCATCCAAAATGGCTGGAACTGGATTGGATATCCCACCTCCACTGAAGCCACTGTCGCCGACGCTTTTAGCGGTTTCAACAGCGACAACGAAGATGTCCTCAAATCATTTAACGCCGTAGCGACTTACATCGATGGCTATGGTTGGTGGGGCACTTTGGATAAGATGACCCCAGGCAAAGGTTATATGTACCACTCAAAGGCTTCTGAAAACAAGACCCTGGTTTATTCACAGAATCGAAGAGGTATTCAGCTGCATACGGCTAACAACGACAACCTCCATTGGAATGTTGACGGCCTCACTTACTGCGACAACGCCAGCATCATCGCCTGCATCGACGCCAAAGACCTCACGCTTTCTGAAGACCTCGAAGTCGGGGCTTTCGTCAACGGCGAATGCCGCGGTTCCGCTCATCTCCTTTATGTGGAGCCACTGAACCAATATTTAGCCTTCCTGACCGTATATGGTAACGATGAAGAGCAAATCCAGTTCATGGTTTACGATGGCATTCAGACCATTCCTATGAAAGAGGTGATCACCTACAAAAACAATCTCATTGCCGGTAGCGCCTCACAACCCGTCGTGCTGCATCAAGGAATAAGCGATGGTTTCATCCTTTATCCTAATCCAGTGAAGGCGGGAGAGCATATCATGATACAATTGCCGGAAGACATGCGGAATGGTCTTGTTGAAATCATCGATGCGACGGGACGCATTGTGCTGCGTGGAGACGATGTACACATCATCTCTACACCAAACGCACCTGGTGTTTACACCGTACGTATCACCGATGAAAATGGGACAACAAAAAACAAAAAACTAATTGTAAAATAATATATAATATAAATATAAAATTAATTAATAACACTAAAATTAAATCTAATGAAAAAAACAGCCCTTCTGTTTTTGTTTCTCGGTTTGGGACTGATGACCTTCGCGCAAGGTCAAGTAAAACCTCAATGGACGAATGTCCTCAGTGACCAGCCAGAGACTTTCAAGACACAACTGGTTTCCTCAACGGAGAGCAGTATTAAGGTCAACATCCAGGTTCCTGGTTTCTTCACCACCCCCGTGACGACACCGAGAGGAGAAGCCAGCATCATCACTGTTCCCAAATCGGTGAGTACCGCTCATGCGGGCGAACCCGACATGCCTATGACTGGCATCCCGTTGATGATCGGCGACAAAGCCCGCATGAAAGCCCGCGTGCTGGATGCACGTTACATGGACTTTAAAGGCATCGAGGTTGCTCCTTCCAAAGGCGACTTCAGCCGCCAGATCGACCCTGCCACGGTGCCTTACACTTACGGCGAATGCTACGATAAGGATGCTTTCTTCCCGGCAAACAACCTTGACTTGTACAAGCCATACATCATCCGTGACTTCCGCGGACAGAACATGGCCGTCTATCCCTTTACCTACAACCCGGCCACCAAGACCCTCCGCGTCTATTATGACATGACGGTGGAATTATATAAGGTGGACGACAAAGGCGAGAACATCATCGAAGCGCGTCGCACCAACGAGGTAAAGATGGATTCCGACTTCAAGAACGTGTATCAGCGTCATTTCCTCAACTATGAGGAAGGCGTGTCCAAATACACTCCCGTGGATGAAGAAGGCGACCTGCTGGTCATCTGCTATGACAACTTCATCAGCTCGATGACCGAGTTTGTCAACTGGAAGAAGACCCGTGGTGTGAACACCACCATCGTGGGCACCAGCACCTCCGGTTCCACGTCTTCAGCCATCCATACCTACATCCAGAACCAATACAATGCCAACAACAACCTGACCCATGTGTTGCTCGTCGGCGACGTAGCCCAAATTCCGGGTTACACCTATTCCGGAGCCTCAGGCTACGAAGGGAAAGGTGATAACCCCTACGGACAGGTCGTGGGCAACGATATTTACAATGATATCTTTATCGGTCGTTTCTCTGCCACCACCACGGAGCAAGTAACCAACCAAGTTCAGAAAATCCTCACCTACGAGCGCGACCTCACCACTTCTGACACTTGGTGCCAGAACGGTTTGGGTGTCAGCACTGGAGCTGGAAGCGGCGGCCATTTCAGCGAAGATGACTATCAACATATCGAGAACCTTCGCACTGACTTGTTAAATTACGGTTATACCACAGTTTATCAAGATTACTATGCTGTCAGCGGCTTCCCCTCCTCTTCAACCACAACCATCAGCAACCACATCAACAGCGGTGTGGGCGTTGTCAACTACTGCAACCACGGTTCTGAGACTTCTTGGGGCTCGCACAGCTACAGCAACTCCCATGTCAACGCCCTAACCAACGACAACAAGCTTCCCGTCATTTTTTCTGTAGCCTGTTTGAACGGAAAATACGACTACAGCAGCGGCGACTGCTTTGCTGAGGCGTGGATGCATGCCACCAACAATTCCACTGGTGTACCGACTGGCGCCGTTGGAACGATGATGTCCTACATTTCACAGCCTTGGGTGCCTCCAATGTGGGCTCAAGATGAATTCATTGACATCCTCGTGGAGAGCTACAGCAACAACATCAAACGCAGCTGGGGCGGAACAGCCATGAACGGATTGTTCTCCATCTTCGACAATTACTCCACCACGACTGCCATGGCGGTCGGCACCTATCAAGCCTGGGTGCTTTATGGTGACCCCACCATGATGCTCCGCACCAAGACCCCGCAAGCCATGACGGTGACCCATGCAGGAAACATCCTCTCCACTTCACCCACCTACGCCGTCAACGTCAACAACGCCAACGGCGCATTGGCCACCATCACGGATGCCAATCATAACATTGTCGGCAAGGCCACGGTAACCAATGGCACAGCCAATGTCAACATCAGCAGCACGTTAATCCCCGGCACCGAACTCACCCTCTGCGTGTTTGGATATAATAAGGTGACTTACCTTGGCACCATCAACGTGATTTCCCCCGAAGGTCCCTACCTCATGCTGGACAGCTATACCCCAAATGCCGCCCATGTTGGCGACAACACGAACTTGAGTCTGGTCTTCAAGAACATCGGCACCTCTGCCACCTCTGGCACCACTACCGTCACCTTGACACCCAGTGACTCTAACATCACCATGCTCTCCAACAACAAGACCTTTGGCGCTTTAGCCGTAAATGCCACCACCACGGTGAACGGATTCAGTTTCAAGATCAACCAAGGCGTTGCCGATGGCACACCATTGACGCTCCACTACGCCGCCGTCAATGGCAGCAACACCTACGAGGGTGACCTTACCATCACCGCTGGTGAAGCCATGTTGGAATACCAAAACTTGACTTGGGACGGCGGCTTTGCTCCTGGCGAGACCCTTACCTTGACCGCCAAGTTCAAAAACACTGGTCATTACCAAGCCACCAACGCCGTGGCTACGATAAGCACCACCAACAGCAACTATATCACCTTTGCCAACCCGACGATCACGGTAGGCAACATCGCCGTGGATCAGGTGGTCTCATGTGAGTTTAACGTTACGATTGCCGCCAACTGCCCTGAAACCGCGATCATCCCTGTCACTTTTACCTTGACCGCCGATGGAGGTCTTTCCGCCCAAGGCAGTGAGAACCTGAAGAATGCCTGCAACGTATTCTTCACACTGAACGATTCTTACGGTGATGGCTGGAATGGCGCCAAACTCACAGTCAGCTTCAACGACGGCACAGCCTCACAGGAACTCACGCTGGACTCAGGCAATTCTGACAATTACACTATGGAGATTGGTAATGGTGTTCATGTCACCTTAACATGGACCAAAGGCACCTACGACAGCGAGTGCTCTTTCACACTGAGTTATGAAGACGACCTGATGATTTATCAGTCGAGTGGCACTCCCAGCGAAGGCAAGCTCTTTGAGTTCGACTGCAACTGTGCCGCTGCCTCACAGACCTTTACCGTCAGCGTGGCCTCCAATGGCCATGGTACCGTCAGCGGTGGTGGGGAATATAGTTACGGTCAGTCCTGCTCCGTCCACGCCACACCCAACGAAGGCTATATGTTTCTTGGCTGGACTGTCAACGGAGAAACGGTTTCTAACCTTGCCGATTACACTTTCCCAGTATTTAGTAATGTAAACCTGATAGCTGTCTTTGCTGAAGGCAACCAGATTGGAAGCGGAGAGGCTACCAACAGCTTCCTCCCCAGCTACAACTATTATAAATATTCATTCACCCAACAGATTTATACTTCCGCTGAACTCGGAGACGCAGGCACCATCACCAGTATTGCCTTTTACAATGGCGGTGCCGAGAAGACCCGTAACTACGACTTCTATTTGAAAGCCACAAACAAGTCGTCATTCAGCAGCGAAACCGACTGGATTACGGTATCGAGTTCCGACAAAGTGTTCAGCGGCAGTGTCACTATGGCCGCCAACGAATGGACCTTTATCCTCTTCAGCACTCCGTTTGAATACGATGGCACTTCCAATGTTGTGCTCGTTGCTGATGACAATACAGGAAGCTGGTCCAGTTCACCTCACATGGCATGTCGGGTGTTCAGTGCCACCAACCAAGCCATCTATGCTTACACCGACAATACGAACTATGATCCCTCAACGCCTCCGACTTCCTATAGCACTGGTGAATACCACGCCTTGATATCGGTGAAAAACCAAATCCAGTTCACCAAAGAGAGCGCAGTTCCAGTCACCTATTATAACATCACTGCCACGGCTGACCCGACAGCGGGCGGCAGCGTCACCGGTACAGGCAGCTACGCCGAAGGCGCCTCAGTGACTTTGACCGCCACGGCCAACACAGGCTACACCTTCACTAAGTGGACCAAGAATGGCACGCAAGTCACGACCAGCACCACTTACACCGTCACCGTAACCGAAGATGCCGACTACGTGGCACACTTCACCCTCAACAGCTATAACGTCACTGCCACGGCCACCCCAAGCGAAGGCGGCACTGTCAGCGGCGGAGGCACCTTCAACCATGGTACCAGCTGCACCTTGACGGCTACCGCCAATACTGGCTACACTTTCACCAAGTGGACCAAGAATGGCGTACAAGTCTCGACCAATGCCACCTATACCTTCAATGTCACCGAGGCAGCCGACTACGTGGCCGTGTTCACCATCAACAGCTACAACATCACTGCCACTGCCAATCCAGAACAAGGTGGTATCATCACTGGAGCAGGTTCCTATAACCACGGTGCCTCCTGTACATTAACTGCCATTGCGAATGATGACTATCTGTTTGAGGGTTGGGAAGAAAACGGTAACATCCTCAGTACTGAGCCCACTCTTACCTTCACTGTGAACAACGACCGCACCTTTGTGGCGCACTTCAACAAGCTCATCCATCAAACCCAGACCTTCAACATCGGCTGGGGCTGGATCTCCTTCTACATCAACATAGAAGGGCAGCAAGGCTTACAGCTCCTGGAGCAAGCTTTTGGTGAGAACGGCTTCCTCATCAAGTCACAAAACAATGGTTTCGCACAATACGAAGACGGCCTCTGGGCTGGTAGTCTCAACAGCATCAATGTGGAGGAAATGTACCAGATCAAGACCACTGGTGCTGGCTCTTTCTCCCTCGACGCCACTCCTGTCAACCCTGAAGATCATCCTATCTCCGTACAAAATGGATGGAACTGGATTGGATATCCTTCCACAACAGAAGCCACTATTAGCGATGCCTTAAGTGAATTCGAGAGCCAAGAAGGAGATATGCTCAAATCGCATGAGGCCATGACCACCTACATCAACGGTTATGGATGGTGGGGCACCCTCAACAAGATGACCCCCGGCAAAGGCTACATGTACAATTCAAAGGCTAATGAAATCAGCACTTTGGTGTATAAGAGCAACTCCAGAGGTACGCAGATGCACACCGCCAATAACGACAACCTCCATTGGGATGTCGAAAGAAGCGCTTATCGCGACAACGCCAACGTCATTGCCACCATCGATGCCAAAGACATCACCTTATCGGAGAATCTTGAAGTTGGTGCCTTTATCAATGGAGAATGCCGTGGCACCACCCGTCTTCTCTATGTGGAGCCTTTCGACCAATACATGGCCTTCCTGACTGTCTATGGCCACGACGATGAACAAATCCAGTTCATGGTCTATGATGGAAACCAGACTTATACCATGGATAATCAGATCACTTATAAGACCAACCTCATCGCAGGTAACGTCAAACAGCCTGTCGTGCTGCATCAAAGCACGAACAATGGAGTCGTCCTCTATCCTAACCCGGTGAAGGCTGGTGAGATGTTCCAAATCATGATGCCCGAGAACACGGGGGTTGTTACCATTGAACTGATTGATGCTACGGGACGCATGGTTCTTCGCAGCAACGATGTACACATTGTCTCTACGGATGGAATGGTTCCTGGCGTATATACCATCCGCATTTCCGATGAACAAGGAATAGCAAAATATGAAAAATTAATAATCAAATAAATAATATTTTCATGAACAGAATTATTTTAGTTTTTATCTCGATTTTGTTTTTTGGAACAGTATATTCCCAAAACAAAATCCAGTTCCATTCCGCAAACAAGGCGGAATGTGTGAAGAGCGACTACAACAGTTTAAAAGCCACTTTCTCTTTCTCTGAGTTAGAAGCTCAGGACTATGAAAGCAACCGCGGGACCTTCTCGTGGCTCAGCCTGCCTAACACCGTGATCGGCGGCAACGAGGGAGATCCCCAGATTCCCGTCATCAACGAGCTGATTGCCGTTCCATTCGGTGCCAAACCCCGTATCGAAATCACCAGCTTCAGCAGCACCGACTACAGTTTGGCTGACTACGGCATGCACACCTTGGTGCCGCGTCAGCCTTCGCTTCGCAAGGACAAACGACCCGAAGACGTGCCTTTCATCATGAATGAGACGGCTTATCAGACCCGCGGTCTTCGCAGTGAACCCAAAGCTGTTGTCGGCGTGGAAGGAGTCATGCGTGGCATCCGGCTTGGCAAGATGACCATTGAGCCCGTGAGTTATGACCCCGTGAACAATACCCTTCGCGTTTTCAACGACATCGAGGTGGAAGTGCACTTCGACGGTGCTGACGCCAAAGTGACGGAAGACATGCTTCTCAAAACTTACAGCCCTTATTTTGACATCGTTTACAAGCAAATGTTCAACAACAGGGCCGTCACAGATGTTTACACCGACCATCCTGACCTTTACAAAACCCCAGTGAAGATGCTCGTCGTCACTACCTCAACGTATGCCAGCAGCTCCGCGTTCCAAAACTGGCTGACTTGGAAGAAACAAAAAGGCATCTATGTTGATGTGCAGACGGTAGTCAACAACGCTTCCGCCTCCACCATTAAAAACTTGATTTACTCAAGATACAACGCCAACCACCCGACCTTCTTAGTCATCGTTGGTGACGAGACCGTGGTCACGTACTATTCCTTATGGGATTATGACAGCAGTTATGGTGACGCTGCCACTGATTTGGAATACGCTTCCGTTGATGGTGACGTCTTCCACGACATGTTCATCAGCCGAATGTCGGTATCTTCCACCACAGAGCTCAACAACCTCGTGAACAAGATTTTGACTTATGAAAAATACACCATGTCCGACCCGAGCTATCTGAACAGGACACTGCTTATCGCAGGTTGGGACAGCTATTGGACAAATATCATCGGCAAGCCTACCATCCAATACGCCAACAACAACTATTTCAACACTGCCCACGGCATCACTCCATACGTGTACATCACTACAGGTGCTGGCCAGACTTCTTGCTACAACAACATCAACAACGTAGGCTTTATCAATTATACGGCTCACGGAGACATCCAAGAATGGGCTGACCCAGAATACACCAACTCCAATGTGAATTCGTTGACCAACAACGGCAAATATTTCTGGGCCATGGGCAATTGCTGCCTTACCGCCAATTTTAAAAACTCCTATAACAACCAAACCTGTTTCGGTGAGGCTTTGATCCGTGCCGCCAACAAAGGCGCTTTCGGCTACATCGGTTCCGTTCCAGAGTCTTATTGGTTCGAGGACTTTTATTTCGGAGTAGGAGCTTTTGCCGCTGTACAAGGCACTAACAACCCTACCCTGTCAGGTACCAGCAAAGGTTGTTATGATGCTATGTTTGATGACACAGGCTTCAACACCTTGAATTCCGTGCCTTTCATTGGCAACGTGGCTGTTTCATACGCACATGCCAAGAACTACAGCGGCAGCGTTACTGACGAGTACTATTGGAGAGCTTACCAATGCTTTGGCGATGGCTCGGTGATGCCCTATCTGAAAGTGCCTGCCGCCAACAATGTGAGCCATGCCTCCATCCTGCCCATGGGAGCCACCACATTCACGGTCAATGCTGATGCTAAATCGTATGTAGCCATCACCGTTAACAACGAGATCATTGGCGTGTCACAAGTGCCTTCAAGCGGCACTGTGGACGTGCCTATCACAGCACAGACCGCCACTGGCACGGCCATGATTGTGGTCACCCGCAACCAACGTCAACCCTATATCGCCACCGTCGAGATCTCTGGCGAGGAACACCTCATCCAAGCTAACGCCAGCCCAGAGCAAGGTGGCACCGTGACGGGTGCAGGCACCTACTACAAAGGAACGCAATGCACGCTGACCGCCAAGGCCAACCACGGTTTTGAGTTCTCACACTGGCGCAAAGGCAGCAGCTACGCCAGCCCCAATTCCACCTACACCTTCACGGTTACCACTGACGCCTCTTATACCGCCGAATTCACCGAATTGGAAGAGCACGCCATCATCTGCCCCACCGTGGAGCATGGCACTGTGACCGTGAGTCCGACGACCGCCTTTGTGGGTGACACCATCACACTCTCCGTCACCTTGGAATCTGGCTACTGCTTCTCGGAATGGATTGTGACCTCTGAGGACAAAGCCACCATCCCTGTGGTGAACAACCAGTTTGTGATGCCCGACAGCGATGTCACCGTCGAGGCAGTCATCCTCCAAGGCTACAACGTCACCGTGGCCGCCACAGAGCACGGCGAAGTCAGCGCCGACCCTGTCTGCGCTCTTGAAGGAACTACCATCACCGTGGCCATCACCCCTGAGACAGGATACACCCTGCAAGCCCTGATTGTCCACAAGACTGGCGATGCCAGCACCACCGTCCCCGTCATTGGCAGACAATTCAACATGCCAGCTTACGATGTCACCGTGGTCGCCCTGTTCAACGTTCCGCAAGGTGAGGACATCACTATCGGCAGCGGCACCAGCACCAACAATGGCAACGTGCTTCCCACATACGCCTATTACAAATACAACTTGTCAGAGCAAATCTATACCGCAGCGGAGATGGGCAATGCCGGCACCATCGCTGCCATCGGCTTCAAGAATTCCGTCAATACTGCCGATAGAAACCTTGACATCTACCTGAAGCACACTTCAAAAAGTACTTTCGATAACAACACCGATTGGGAGGCCGTCTCCGCTTCCGACAAAGTGTTCAGCGGAACGGTAAGCTTCCCCGCCTCAGGATGGTTCACCATCCAATTGGATGTGCCCTTCACCTACGATGGTACCAGCAACCTGCTACTCTGTGTGGATGACAACAGCAACACCGCTGTTGAATCAGCCGCCGACGCCCCTAAATGCTACACCTACTCCACCGGGGCGAGAAGAGCCATCAAAGTCAACAAGGACGACATCGACATGGATCCCACTGATGCCACCGCACTGGCAGGCTATTCTGGTGTCAGCCGCATCACTTACAACAACCAGATTCAGTTCACTATGGCTGCTCCCACCAGCACTGCCGCCATCAACCTGTCCACCACCACAATCTCAGGATTCACCTACGTCAAAGGCGAAGGCCCCTCAGAGGCACAGTCCTTCAACATGGTTGCCGCTGGAAGCGATGATTTCGTCATCACCGCTCCTACCCATTACGAGGTCAGCCAAACAGCGGCTGGTTCTTACAGCAACAGCCTGACCCTTTCCGCATCGAACACAGTCTCCACAAACATCTATGTCCGTTTGAAAGCCAATCTCGACGCGGGAGAGTACAACAATGAGACGCTGAGAATACAGTCGGGAGAAACCACGGCAGAAGTGACTCTCAGCGGCGAAGTAACAGCAAGTAATTACTACACTTTCGATGAAAGCGCTTACCCATCCAACATGACTGTTATGGCAATCATCCAGATTGAGGGCGAAGAGCAGTTCACGGAGAGTTTGGAAATCGGAGCCTTCTGCGGCGATGAATGCCGTGGTGCCAATTTACCGATGTACTGTCCTCCTGTCAACCGCTATATCCTCCCACTGATCGTACACGGAAACAGCGGTGATATAATCAGTTTCAAGCTCTATGACCATGAGATGGATATGGAAATTGAGCTAACCTGCTCCACGACGTTAAGTTTCAGTGAGGACGGCTATGGCAGCATCTTCAACCCGATTGTTCTGAACTTCACCGCTAGTGAACAGCCCGTCACCGCCACCCAAACTCTAAACCTGAATGCCGGATGGATCTGGTGGTCCACTTACATCGAGTTGAACGGCAGCGAAGGCCTGACCACACTCGAAGAGCTGTTAGGGACATCGGCCAGCATGATTAAGTCGAAAGACCATTTTGTGAGCCAATCCGGAGGCAACTGGTCAGGAAGTCTGGAAAGCATCAGCACAGGGAACAACTACCTCATCCTGATCTCAGAGCCCATCAACACGGAACTGACAGGAACCCCTGCCAATCCCGCTGATCATCCCCTCACCATCAAGAACGGCTGGAACTGGATTGGATTCCCTGGCCAGCAACCCATTAGTCTTGAGGAGGCATTCAGCAACTTCACACCTGCCGATGGCGACATGATCAAGACGCAGGATAGTTTCTCTGATTTCTCCGAGGGACACTGGTCGGGAGCTTTGGATCAGCTGAGACCAGGCATAGGATATCTGTATCTCTCCAACAGCACTGAAACAAAGACCCTTATCTTCCCTTCTAACGCGAAGTAAACGATCCACAGACTGTTCTTTATCCCTACAAGTGGATTGCGGTTTCGACTGCAATCCACTTTTTTTTGTTTGTTGATAATAAAGTTGAAAAAAACCTATACAAAATACTTGATTATTAAAGAGGTATGAGTAACTTTGCGAGTTTTTAATTTTGGATAAATAGGACAACACAATAAATTTTTTTATATAATTGTTTAATTATGAAGTATTTACGTTTACAACTTCTGCTTCTCCTATCAGTCGTGGTAGGTTTGGGATCATTTGCCCAGGAAACTAACAAGCCTGATTGGAGACAACTGCACTATCTCTCCCAAGAAGAGATGGAAGCAGGACTCAACAACCGTTTAACTAACTTTACCGCCACCGCCGCGCCTACCGGCACCGTTCGTTTTCCTGGTGAATTCGAACCCATGCAGGCCGTCATGGTGCGTTATCCTCTTGGCGTTCCCACCAGCTTCATCAAGACGTTGGCTGAGGAATGCAAAGTCATCACTTTAGTTTCATCCAGCAGCCTCTCCGCTGCGAGAAACGCCTACAACAACGCAGGTGTGAACATGGACAACTGCGAGTTTGTCACTATCAGCACTGACTCCTACTGGGTTCGTGACTACTGCCCATGGTACATCTTTGTCAACAAGTCGCCTGCCATTGTGGACTTCCGTTACAACCGCGAGCGTGAAAGCGACGACATCGCTCCTGTGTCATTGGCTGAAAACTATTTCAACATCCCGTGGTACGGCATGGATGTCACCCACACCGGAGGCAACATGATGCAAGACGGTCGTGGCTTCGGCATGTCGGATGACCTCGTGGTCACTGAGAGTGCTCAATACTCCAACATTGACGAGAACACCATCAAACAACGTATGAACGACTATCTCGGCATCGACAACTACCTGATCACCGATGACCCGCAAGGCCTTTACATCGCTCACATCGACTGCTGGGGCAAGCTGCTTGCGCCGGACAAGATCCTCATCGCCAAGATGCCAGAGACCGACAGCCGTTATCAAAACTACGAAGATATCGCCAACTATTTTGAAAACACCAATTGCTGCTGGGGTTATCCTTACAAAGTGTACCGGGTCAACGAGTTCTCATCCTCGCAAAACGCTACCCTGGCTCCTTATACCAACAGCTTGATTCTCAACAATCGCGTGTTCGTGCCGTTGGGAAGCAACACCACTTATAACAACAATGCCTTGGCAGTGTATCGCGAGGCTATGCCTGGCTATACCGTTATCGGTGTCGCCAGCAACTCCAGCTATGCCTGGCAGAACACGGATGCCCTGCACTGCCGCACCCGTGGCGTCATGGACTTCGAGATGCTCTTTGTCGACCACCGCAACGTGATTCACGGTGAGCAGGAATTGCAAGATTCCTACGCTGTGACCAGCACCTTCATCCCCTACAGCGGCAAGAGCCTGATCCCCGCCCAGACCGTGGTTTATTACCGCATCAACGGCGGCGAGTGGCAGACTTCTCCGATGACCGCCACCACCAAAGACGATGAATACACTGGATATATCACCGGATGCACCTACGGTGCCACCGTGGAGTATTATGTGTCCGCCACCGACGAGTCGGGACACACGTCAACGCAACCTGTCATGGGCGCTTCCGACCCCCACTCCTTCACCATCAAGGACGCTCCCACCACCTATACCATCACCGCCACGGCTGATCCCGAGGCAGGCGGTACCATCACCGGAGCCGGCGTTTATAACGAGAACGACAATGTGGTCCTCACCGCCACTCCCGTGGGCAGCTATGTCTTTGTCAACTGGACGGACAATGGCGATGAAGTCTCCTCCAATGCCACTTATTCGTTCAATGCTGAGAGGGATAGAAATCTCGTCGCTCACTTCGAGTCGACCCTCTACTGGACTCCCGTCAGCGGCAACTATGAGAACAACGTCCCGTTGACCGCCATCATCCAGATCGATGGTGTCGAGCAATTCACTGATGCTTTGGAAGTCGGCGTTTTCTGCGGTGATGAATGCCGCGGCAGCGCTGTGGGTGAGTTGTTCCCCTTCAACAACAAATACATCCTTAACATCATCTTCTTCGGTGACCCCGGCGAGGAGTATTCCTTCCGTCTTTATGACCACAGCACTGCCACCGAGCTGACACCTACCACCCTCAACGCTCCGGCCAACATCACCTATAATGCGGATGGCTACGGCAACCCGGTGAATCCCTACGTGCTGAACTTCACCTCAGTGATCCAAGAGTACACTGTTACTGTGACCGCCAGCCCCGCTGAGGGAGGCGAAGTGACTGGAGGAGGCACCTTCGAGACAGGTGAGGAAGCCACCGTCACCGCCACGGCTAACACTGGCTACACCTTCTTCAACTGGAGCGTCGACGGCCATACCGTCAGCACCGAGGCTGAATACACCTTCACCGTCAACGCCAACCAAGACCTGACAGCCAACTTCAACCTGAACACCTACAACATCACCGTCAACGTCAATCCCGCCGAAGGCGGTACTGTGACGGGTGCTGGAACCTATAACCACGGAGCAAGCGTGACCCTGACCGCCACCGCCAACGAGAACTACCGTTTCATCGGCTGGATGGAGAACGGCGAAGTGATCTCCCAGGAGACCACCCTCACCTTCACCGCCGAAGCCGACAGAGTGCTCACCGCCAAGTTCTCCTCCACCCTCTATTGGACTGCGACGCCCGGCGACAGCGAGAACAACATGACCATGAGCGCCTATATCCTTATCGACGATGTGGAGCAGTTCGGCAACACCCTCGAAGTGGGTGTCTTCGTAGGCGATGAATGCCGCGCCTCGGCCATCGGAGTGAAGCCTCCTTTCTCCGACCACTACATCCTCTCCCTGTTGATCTACGGCGATCCGGACGAATCATTCTCCTTCCGTCTGTACGACCACACCGCAGAAGCCGAATTGACTCCTGATCTGGTGGCTCCCGCCGATGTGACCTTCAACGAGAACGGCTACGGTTCGCCGGTACACCCCTACCCGCTGAACTTCACCTCACAAACGCCTGAATATACCATCAACGTCGAGGCTGATCCTGTCGAAGGCGGCTCCGTTGCCATCACTGGTGAAAACCCCTACCTCCAAAACACTGAGGTTACCGTCACCGCTACCCCGAACACCGGTTACGCCTTCGTCAATTGGATGGTTGGTGAGGAAGAAGTCAGCACCGATGCTGAATTTACCTTCCATGCCGACGCCGACAAGACCTTGGTCGCTCACTTCGAGCTGATTGAATATACTGTGACGGTTACCGCTAACCCGGCTGAAGGAGGCACCGCCGCCATCACCGAGGAAGGACCCTACCACTATAACGATGTCATCAACTTGACTCATACCGAGAACACCGGCTACGAATTCGTCAACTTCACCGTCAATGGCACTGAGGTCACCTCTCCCTATACCGTGACCGATGATGTCGAGATTGTAGCCAACTTCCAGCTTTTAAGCTACGAAGTCACTGTGACCGCTGAGCCCACCAATGGTGGCACCGTCGATGGTGCTGGTACCTTTGAGTACGGTACTGAGGTCACTGTCACCGCCAGTCCCGAACAAGGATACACCTTCGTCAACTGGACTGAGGAAGGCACTCAAGTCTCAACCAATGCTAACTATAGCTTCACCATCACCGAAGCTCACAACCTCGTCGCCAACTTCAGCCTCAACAATTATGTCATCACCGCTGAAGCCAACCCGACTGAGGGCGGCACCGTGAGCGGCAGCGGCGGCTTTGACTACGGTCAGACCTGCACTTTGACCGCCACAGCCAACGCTGGTTACACCTTTAATAATTGGACCAAAGATGATGTGGAGGTCTCCACGGCAACAAGCTATGAATTCACGGTGACCGAGACCGCTACATACGTAGCCCACTTCACCCAGATCGAATACACGGTGACTGTCACCGCCGATGCCACCGCCGGCACCGCCGCCATCACCGAAGAGGGTCCTTACCATTATAATGATGTCATCAATCTCACTCATACCGAGAACACGGGCTACGAATTCGTGAACTTCACCGTGAACGGTGAGGAAATTACCTCTCCTTATACGGTGACAGATAATGTCGAGATTGTCGCCAACTTCCAGCTTTTGAGCTACGAAGTCACCGTCACTGCCAACCCGGCCGAAGGTGGTGTTGTCACTGGCTCTGGCACCTATAACCATGGCGATGAAATCACCGCAACCGCCAATGCCAACAACCACTATGAGTTTGTCAACTGGACGGTGAACGGCGAAGAGGTTACCATGCCTTACACTGTCACCGAAGCCGTTGAGATTGTTGCTAACTTCGAGTTAATTACTACCGACCACGAATTCAGCTTCACCTCGGGTTGGAACTGGTGGTCCACCTATATCGAAATGAACGGTGTCCAAGGGCTCCAGCTCCTCGAAAACGCCCTCGGCAGCAACGGCGTGCAGATCAAAGGCAAGAACGCATACGTCATGCACAGCGGTAACAGCTGGCTTGGGCAACTCAAAGCCCTCAACAACGAGAGCATGTACCAGATCAAGGTGAACGCCGACGGCGAATATTCGCTCAACGGCATCGTCGCTGATCCCAGTGAACACACCATCAGCCTCACCAATGGTTGGAACTGGGTCGGTTATATCGAAAACACCGTCATGGCCACTAACGACGCCTTGGTGAACCTGGCCGCCACCGACGAGGACATCTTCAAATCATACTTCAGCTTCACCACTTATTATGAAGGCTTCGGATGGTGGGGTGACCTCGAGGAACTCGAACCCGGTGTGGGCTATATGCTCCAGTCAAGCGGCGCCAACAGCTTCACCTATCCCGTCAACGCCAAGACCTCGGTCCACAACAGCCAACCCATCGCCAATAAATACTGGAATCCTGTTGTCGGACAATTCCCCAACAACATGAATGTCATCGCTGTTGTTGAACTTGACGGCAACGAGCTCCGCTCCGAGAATGTAGAGCTTGCCGCCTTTGCCGACAACGGCGAATGCCGCGGCTCCGCCCTTCTCAGATATGTCGAACCCATCGATCGCTACGTGGCCTTCCTCACCGTCTACGGTGATGACGAAGATGCGCTGAACTTACGCGTGAGATACCAGGATGCCAGCTACGCTGTCAATGAGCAACTCACCATGATGACTGACGAGGTCGTTGGAACGGGTAGGAACCCCTTCACCATGACTGCCAAGGGAGCTGGTCTCAACGAGATCAGTGCCAGCCTCAACTTCTACCCCAACCCCGTTGGACAAGGACAAGAGGTGAAGATTGAATTGCCTGAAAACATGGGCAACGCCACCGTTGAAATCATTGATGTGATGGGACGCACCATCTGCCGCAACACCTTTGACGGCGGAGACGGTGCATGCACCGTCTCTACACCAGACGCATCTGGTGTGTACACCATCCGTGTCATCAACGAACAGGGTCAGACCTGGAACGGAAAATTAATTGTCAAATAATAACAACTCAATATAAATTTTATCTATGAAAAAAGTATTTTTAATTGTTTTGACCTTGGTACTCGGCACCATCGGATATGCCCAGTCCAAGATCCAGTTCCGCTCTGTTGACAAGGCGGAATGCCAAAAGAGCGACATGACAAGCCTCAAGGCCGTTTTCTCATTCTCAAGCCTTGACGCTGACAAAGTCGAGACCACTCGTGGTGAGTTCTCAGAAATCCACATCGAAGGAACCTATCCCAACGGCAACGTGGGCGAACCGCAGCTGCCCATGTTCACAAGGCTCATCGCCATTCCCACGGGGGCTACACCCATTGTTACGGTAGGCACCCATTCCGAAACGTCATACACTTTGAGTGACTATGGCATCGGCAAGGTCTCCGCCATGCAGGCTCCCATCCGTAAAGACGTGGAACCGAGCACTGTGGAATATGCCTACAATGAGGCCGCATACGCCCGTAACAGCTACAACGACGATCCGATTGCCATGGTCGAGGTGCTCGGCACCATGCGTGGCATCACGCTCGGCCGACTCATCGTGCAACCCGTTCGCTACAACCCTGCCACTGGCACCGTGAAGGTGTATAACGACATTGAGGTGAACGTGGACTTCCAAAACGGCGATGCCGAAAGCACGGCAGAGATGTTTAAGAACACTTTCAGCCCTGCCTTCACTAGCGTCTATGACGAGATCTTCAACATCGACATGCTGACAGGTGGCACTAAAGATGCTTATACCGACCATCCCGACATGTACAACGCGCCCGTAAAGATGCTCGTGATTTGCTACTCAGGTTTCAAGAACAACAGTTCACTGAACAGCTGGCTGCAATGGAAACTTCAGAAAGGTTACTATGTTGACATCTATTACACTGATGAGACAGGCACTACCGCAGCCAATATTGCATCGTTCATTAAGACCAAATACAACGCCTCAGTTTCAGCCGGCAATGCCTACACCTATCTGATTGTGATTGGTGACACGGGACAAGTGCCGCAATATATGAATAAAAACATTGACTCTTCAATCGGCAATTGCGCTTCAGACCTTGGTTATGCAAGTGTCAACTTCTCGTCAAGCACGAGCAACTATTTCCCGGATATGTACTACAGTCGTATCTCTGTTGAGAACACTACCCACTTGGCCAATTATATTAACAAGGTGTTGACATACGAAAAATATGAGTTCACCGATGGCGGTAACTATTTGAACAATGTGATTCTCGTCGGCGGTTGGGACTCGAACTGGACAAGCAGAGTGGCCAAACCAACCATTAACTATGCCACCAACTATTACTTCAAATCAAGCAACACTACCTACGGCGGCTTCGGGAGTGGCACTATCAGTGCCACGGTTTCAACGTCATCGTCAGCTGGTTATAGCGGCACCAACAATGGTGTCTATAACGGCATCAACAATGGTGTCTGCTTCTTGAATTATACCGCTCACGGCGACAAGCAGGAATGGTATCAGCCCCAAATGACGGCAGCTCACGTTGCCACCTTGACCAACACCGGCAAGTATTTCTTCGGAGTTGGAAACTGTTGCCTCACTGGTAACTTCAACAACACCACCACCACTTATTCTCCCGGCTCTTCCATTGGCACCAACGCCTGCTTTGCCGAGACCATGATTCGTGTTCCCAATGCTGGTGCTATAGCCTACGTTGGCTGCTCACCCTATTCCTATTGGTATGAGGACTTCTACTGGGCTGTTGGAGCTCACTCCTATTCAGCCGGCAACTATCCTACCACATCAGCCTCCTCGAAAGGTGTTTACGATGTGATGTTCCAAGACCAATATTGGAACTCCGCATCCTCACTGATGTATCTTGGCAACCTCGCTGTGCAACAGGCTGTCACCAATGGCAACACCACCAGTAGCGTCACTGACGGCGACTGTAACAACTCGGCCCATTATTACTTCCAGTTCTACCACACCTTTGGCGACGGTTCCGTGATGCCTTACATCACCAAGCCGGAAACAAACACCGTGACGATTCCCAGCACAGTCACCCCTGGTACCAGCTCCATCACCGTTAACGCAGTGGCTGGTTCCTACGTCGCTGTCACCGACAACAGCTCGGTCATCTACGGTGTTGCCGAGGCCAACTCATCGGGTGTGGCCACGGTGAACTTCACCAATGCCATCCCCACCAGCGGCACGCTTTATGTGGTGGTCACTCGCCAGCAATACCAGCCCTATTTCGGCACCATCGAAATCGTCGGCGGCACGCAATACAACATCACCGTTACCCAACCTCAGCATGGTACCATCACTGCTCCTGCCAAGGCCTACGCCAATCAACAGGTTACCCTGACCGCTACTCCTGAAACGGGCTACTGCCTCTCTTCATGGACGGTCAAATCTGGCAACACCAACATCACGGTGACCAACAACACCTTCACCATGCCTGCAGGCAACGTGACCGTGACCGCCACCTTCGTCGCCGGTATGCAAGTCACCTTGGCTTCGGTGATGAACGGCACTATCGCTGCTGAACCCGAATACGCCCTGCAAGGCACCACCATCAACCTGACCGCTACACCTGCCTCAGGTTATGCCTTCGACAGCTGGGTGGTTTACAAGACGGGCGATCTGAACACCAGCGTCACCGTCAACGGCAACAGCTTCACCATGCCTAACTATCCTGTTACTGTGAGTGCCATCTTCACTAAGATCACAGAAGCTGACGTGACTGTGGGTAGTGGAACAACGACCACTAACGGCAGCTACTTGCCCACCAATGTGTATTACAAATACTCATTGACACAACAGATTTACACGAAAGCTGAAGTGGGCGATGCAGGTACCATTACCGCTATCAGCTTCTACTACAGCAGCTCTACTGCCTCCGGAAGCAGAACTTTGGGTATTTACATGACTCACACCTCCAATTCCACCATCACGGCATGGCAGACCCAATCCACCAGCAACAAGGTGTTCGAGGGTTCCGTTAACTTCTCTCAAGGATGGAATACCATCACGCTGAGCACTCCATTCGCTTATGATGGTTCCAGTAACCTGTTGCTCACCGTTGATGACAACACGGGCTCTTACTCTAGCCAGTATAGCTTCTATACCTATTCCACCAATGCCAATAGAGCCATCTACTACTATAATGACAGCAACAATCCCTCTGCTACGGGTAGCAACTCCTACACGGCTAATTCGGTGAAATACAACAGCCAGATTAAGTTCACCAAGGAAATGCCCAGCACCGAGGGTTACCTCTCTGTGTCACCGACCAGCCTTTCTGGATTTGAAGCTGTTGGTGGTGTCTCCGCCTCCACCGCTCAAACTGTGGCTGTGATCGGCAGCAACTTGCAGAGCAATGTCACCGTCACCACCACTACTGGTTTCGAGGTCAGCACCTCCAACAACGGCAGCTATTCCTCATCGCTGACGCTGACACCTTCCAACGGCAGCCTCCGCCAGACCCTTTATGTGCGTCTGTCATCCAACGCCACCCCGGGCAACATCAATGGCAGCATGACCATTGCCTCTGGCAGCACCAGTGCTTCAGTGACCCTCAGTGGTTATGCCACTCAAGGTAGCGGCACCTTATTCACCATCACTGCAAATGCCAACCCGACCGCTGGTGGTACCGTGACCGGCGCAGGCCAATTCTATGAGAACAGCACCTGCACCCTCACCGCCACGGCCAATAACGGCTACACCTTCGCCAACTGGACCAAGAACGGCAGCGTGGTCTCCACTAGCGCCACCTATAGCTTCACTGTGTCAGAAAACGCCACCTACGTCGCCAACTTCACGATGAACACCTACACCATCACCGCCACCGCCAACCCGACAGAAGGCGGTACCGTGAGCGGCACTGGCAGCTTCAACCTGAACAACACCTGCACGCTGACCGCTACGGCCAACACGGGTTACACCTTCACCAACTGGACGAAGAACGGCACTGTGATCTCCTCCAATGCCACCTATAGCTTCACCGTGACTGAGAGTGCTGCCTACGTGGCCAACTTCACGCTGAACAGCTATACCGTCACCGCCACCGCCAACCCGGCAGAAGGTGGTGAAGTCTCCTTCGCTGCTAAGGGCAACAGAGACGATCTTACCTACGACTTTGAAGACGGCACACAAGGCTGGACGGTCCTGAAAGGCAATTCCGGCACTTCATCACACAACTGGATGCATAACACAGCATACACAGCATACGACTCCAACGGAAGTCAAATCGTTCCTGAATGTCATAACTCTTCTACGGGTATGATGCTGTCTGAATCTTACATCTCCGCTGCTACCTCTGGAGGTACCGCTACAGGAGCTGTCACTCCCGACAACTACCTCGTTTCACCGCAAATTCGTTTAGGTGGAAGCATCACCTTCTATGCCTGCGCACGAATGAGCAATTATCCTGCTGAGAAGTTCACCGTGTATGTCTCCGAGTCAGGCAACACCAGCGTCAACAGCTTCAGTCCTACCAGCTTGACAGTTACGTTGGAGGATAACAGCTGGCATGAATATACCGTCGACCTGAGTTCCTACAGCGGCATGGGTTATGTGGCTATCCGTCACTATGACTGCAATGACCAGCATTTGCTCTATATCGACGATATCACCATCGTGGAAGGCGAGTCCCACTCCAACAGCGAAGGCAACTACTACTATGGCGAATCCTGCACTGTGACCGCCACGGCCAACACGGGATATCATTTCGTGAACTGGACTGAAAACGGCAGTGTGGTATCGTCCAACGCCAACTATACCTTCACCGTCACAGGCGACACCGACCTCGTAGCCAATTTCACAGAAGAGACTCCTTCCTATACCATCGTTGTCAAGGCCAATCCGACCAATGCAGGTACTGTCACTGGTGGCGGCACCTTTGAAGCAGGTCAAAGCTGCACCATTACAGCCACCGCCTCAACAGGCTACACCTTCACCAACTGGACAAAGGACGGCACTATAGTGAGCACCAACTCCACCTACACATTCACCGTCAATGAGTCAGCCGACTACACGGCCAACTTCTCGAAGACCACCTACACCATCACCGCCACAGCCAACCCGGCTGAAGGTGGCACCATCGAAGGCGCAGGCATCTATGAGGATCAAGCCACACCGCACCTCATCGCCACGCCTAACGCTGGCTATGTGTTCATCAACTGGACTGAGAACGGAGTGGAAGTCTCCACCGAAGCCAACTATTACTTCACTGCCGACAGCAACAGAGACCTCGTGGCCAACTTCGGTGTCGCCGCTACCCAAACCCAGCCTATCATCGCTGGTTGGAACTGGTTCTCCACCTATATTGAAATGGGTCTGAACGGCCTCGCTCTCATCGAAGAAGCTTTGGGCACCAACGGTATCCAAATCAAGGGCAAGAACGCTTATGTCACCTACAGCAACGGCCAATGGATGGGCAATTTGACCACTCTCGACAACGCATCGATGTACGAAATCAGAGTCACCAACACCGACAACCTCGTTGTCAACAGCGTCCTTGCCAACCCGGCAGACCATCCGATCACACTTAACAGTGGTTGGAACTGGATCGGCTATCCGAGCAATGAGACCGTCAACCTCAGCACTGCTTTGAGCGGATTCACTCCTGCCAACAACGACATGATCAAAGGCCGTAACGCCTACGCTACCTACGTGGAAGGATACGGCTGGTGGGGCTCATTGGAGGCCTTGACTCCTGGCAGCGGCTACATGTACAAGAGTAATGGCAGCACGGTCACCTTCACCTACCAGACTGGTGCCAAGTACAACGGCGTTGCTGAAAACAATGCCAATACGTTCTGGACACCTGCTTCCGAGCGTTATGCCAACAACGCCAGCATGATGGTCACTGTTGACGCTGCCAACCTCACCCTCTCCGAGGATGTGGAGATTGGTGCCTTCGTCAACGGCGAATGCCGTGGCGCTGCCAAGCTGATGTATGTGGAACCCGCCAACCAATATGTGGCCTTCATGACCGTCTTCGGCGAGGATGACGATGAAGTCAGCTTCAAGGTTTACAACAATGGCGAGACTTTCGATGCCAATGAACAAGTCAGCTACACCAACAACATGGTGGTGGGCAAGGTCACCGAACCGTTCGTCCTCCATCCGAGCTTCAACGACAACCTCGTCCTCTTCCCCAACCCGGTGGATAAAGGCCAGGATGTGACCCTCAGCCTCCAGTCAGGTCTCAACTTGAACAACGTCCGCATTGACATTTACAACGCTTATGGTGCCAACATCCGCACTGAACAAAACGTCAACGCACTCGATGGCATTACGACCTCCGGCATCTACACCGTGAAAGTCACCGATGCTCAAGGCAACACCTACTTTGGCAAGCTTATTGTGAGATAATATCTTTTTGGCGTCGGCAGAAAACTGCCGACGCCCCCTTATATTTTTTGAAATCACTAATTTAATTTATACATAATGAAAAAAAGTTTATTGATTCTTGTGCTTTCCCTCATCTGCACGATGGGATTCGCACAACTTCAGGTAAAGCCTCAGTGGAACCAGGTTATCAGCAACCAGCCTGAGACTTTCAGGACCCAACTCATCTCCTCCACGGAGAACAGCATCAAGGTGAACGTTCAGGTCCCTGGCTTCTACACCACCGCGGTCAACACCCCCAATGGTGAAGCCTATGTGATCACCGTTCCCAAGTCACTCAGCACCGCCCAAGCCGGCGAACCTGACATGCCTATGACCGGTCTTCCGTTGATGATCGGCGACAAGGCCCGTATGAAAGCCCGCGTGCTCGATGCCCAATACATGGACTTTGAAGGCATCGAGGTCGCTCCTTCCAAAGGCGACTTCCCGCGTACCATCGACCCCGAGACTGTGCCTTACACCTACGGTGAATGCTACAGCAAGGACGCTTTCTTCCCGGCCAGCAGCCTCGAACTGCACGATCCTTACATCATCCGTGACTTCCGCGGTCAGAACATGGCCGTATTCCCCTTCGCCTACAACCCTGTCACCAAGACCCTCCGCGTGTATTACAACATGACCGTGGAGATGTACAAGGTGGACAACAAAGGCGAGAATGTCATTGAAACTCGTAGAAGCAACGAGGTCAAGATGAGCTCCGACTTCAAGAGTGTCTATCAACGCCACTTCCTCAACTACGAGGCAGGAATGGCCAAATACACCGCTTTGGATGAAGAAGGAGACCTTCTCATCATCTGCTACGACAACTTCATCAGCAACATGACCGACTTCGTCAACTGGAAGAAGACCCGTGGTATCAACACCACCATCGTTGGCACCAGCACCGCAGGTTCCAGCTACTCAGCCATTCAGACCTACATCAAGAACCAATATAACGCCAACAATAACATCACCCACGTGCTGCTCGTCGGCGATGTGGCCCAGATCCCAGGTTATACCTATTCAGGTGGCGGTTCAAGCTATTCAGGCAAAGGCGATAACGCTTATGGCCAGATCGTTGGTAGCGATAATTACAACGATGTCTTCATCGGTCGTTTCTCCGCCAGCACCGCAGCCCGTGTGACCACCCAATGCAATCGTGTCATCACTTACGAACGCGACCTGACCACTTCTGCCTCATGGCTCCAAGTGGCTGAAGGTATCGCCAAAAAAGAAGGTGGTTCCGGACACAATGGTGAGGACGATTACCAGCACATGGACGTCATCCGTACTGACCTGTTGAACTACGGTTATTCTACCGTCTATCAACGCTATGAGAACCTTTCAGGATACACTGCCACCGCATCACAAATTTCTTCTGACATCAACAGCGGTGTCGGTATCATCAACTACTGCAACCATGGTGCAGAGACAATGTGGGGCGTTGCCAGTTACAGTGTTTCACACGTCAACGCTTTGACCAATGAGAATAAGCTGCCTTTCATCTGGTCAGTGGCCTGCTTGGTTGGTAAATACGACCACAGCAGCGACTGTTTCGCTGAAGCTTGGATGAATGCCACCAACAACAACAACCCCACCGGTGCTATCGGCACCCTGATGTCCTACATCAGCCAGCCTTGGATTCCACCCATGTGGGCCCAAGACGAATGCGTCGATATTTTGGCTGGGCTTTCCAGCTCCGGTGGTACCAAACACACCTGGGGCGGTGTCTCCATCAACGGCTTGTTCGGTATCTTCGACAATTACGGTTCAGATCAATCCGCTGTTGGCACCTATCAGGCATGGATTCTCTATGGTGACCCGAGCATGCTGGTCCGTACCAAGACCCCGACCAGCATGACTGTCACTCACGACGGCACCATCGCTCCTTCAGCCACCAGCTATCAGGTGAACGTCACCAATGGCAACGGCGCTGTGGCTACCATCACTGACGCCAACCACAACATTTTGGGTAAGGCTACCGTGAGCAACAACAAAGCCACGATCAGCATCAGCGGTACTTTAACCGTGGGCACTGAACTCACCCTCTGCGTGTACGGCTTCAACAAGGTGACCCAACTCAGCACCATCAGTGTCCAAGGCGGCACCCAATACACCATCACCGCCCAGGCCAGCCCGACCGCTGGCGGTACTGTCTCTGGCGGAGGTACCTATTATGAGAACACCTCCTGCACCTTGACCGCTACTCCTAATACCCATTATGAGTTCACCAAGTGGACGAAGAACGGTACTCAGGTCAGCACCAACGCCACCTATACTTTCACTGTGACGGGTACTGCTACCTACGTGGCCAACTTCACCGCCCTCACCGCTCATACCATCACCTGCGCCACCGTTAATCATGGTACGGTGTATGCTAACGCCACCAGCGCTTACAAGGGCGACATCATCACTTTGTCCTCCTCGCCTGAGGCTGGATACTTCTTCAGCGCTTGGAGCGTGAAAGACGCCAGCAACAACACCATCACCGTCACCAACAACCAGTTCACCATGCCTGACAGCAATGTCACTGTCAGCGCCACTTTCGTGCCTGGTTACAATATCACGTTGGCTTCTGTGATGAACGGCACCATCAGCGCCGATGCTGAAGGCGGTCCGCAAGGCACCACCATCCACCTGACTGCCACTCCGGCTTCTAGCTATGTGTTTGACAGCTGGCTGGTTTACAAGACTGGCGATGTCAACACCACTGTCACCGTGAGCAACAACGCGTTCACGATGCCCGCTTATGATGTCACTGTAGTAGCGTTCTTCAGTGCTCCATCAAACGAGGAAATCACCATCGGTTCCACCAATGACACCATCCGTGGCTGGACTCTGCCTACCCACGTTTATTACAATTATTCGCTGACGCAACAGATCTACACTGCCGCTGAAATCGGCGGTGCTGGAACCATCACAGCCATCAGCTTCTATTATCTGGGCAGTAGCGCCACCGGCACTGCTTCCAGCTCTGGCGCAAGAACCTTCGACATCTACATGTCGTCCACCAGCAGCAGCAACCTGGACTCTTGGATCAACGAGACTTCAAGCCACAAGGTATATACTGGCAGCCAGACTTTCAATTCTGTGGGTTGGTACACCTTCACGCTGAACACCCCGTTTGAATATGACGGCACAAGCAACTTGTTGCTCACCTTCGATGACAACACGGGTAGCTATTCCGTCACCAGCAGACGTTACTTCCAAACCTACTCCACGGGACAGAACAGAGCTCGTTACGTCTGTGGCGATGACGATAACTTTGATCCAACCGGAGCTACTTCCATTTCATCGGGAGCTTACAACGTGACTATCACGGCCAACAACAAGATTAAACTCACCAAGGAAGTTTCCGCTGAATCCGCAAGCATCATCGTGTCACCCACCACTTTGAGCGACTTCACCTACGCAGAGGCCCAAGGTCCTTCCGCTTCTAAGACCGTCACTTTAGTTGGCGCCAACTTGGAGGCCAATGTCACTGTGACCGCTCCTGCTTCCTACGAAGTCTGCCTGACCTCTAACGGCACTTACGCCTCCAGCCTCAGCATCACGCCCACCAACGGCAATGTCCAGAAGATGGTGTATGTGCGTCTGAAAGCCGGCTTGGCTCAAGGCACCTACAACAACCAATCGCTCACCTTCACCTCTGGCAGCGCCACGCAGACCGTCACCCTCAACGGTGAGGTCACCCAAGGCGACGGCACCTATTATGCCATCACCGTCGAGGCTAACCCCGAAGCGGGCGGCACCGTCACTGGCGGCAACACCTATAAAGAAGGCACCCAAGCCACTTTGACCGCCACGGCCAACTCTGGCTACACCTTCCAAAACTGGACCTTGAACGGCAGCGTGGTCTCTTCCAGCGCCACCTACAGCTTCACCGTCTATGCTGCTGGTAACTATGTGGCTAACTTCACTCGTAACAGCTACATGATTCAGGTTTCCGCCAACCCGGCTGCTGGTGGTACCGTGACTGGTGGAGGCACCTACTATGAAGGTACCCCCGTCAACATCGTCGCCACTGCCAACACCGGCTACGCCTTTGTGAACTGGACCAAGAACGGCACCGTGGTCTCCACCGAACCGAGCTACAATTTCTTTGTGGGCGCAGGTGGCTCTTACGTTGCCAACTTCCAACAACTCGTCAACTATAGCATCACCGTGGTTCAAGCTAACGGCGGTACCATCAGTGCCAATCCTACCAACGCCTATCCGGGCGATGTCATCGACCTGACCGTCACGACCGACAACGGCTATTTCTTCTCAGGATGGAATGTCACCTACGGCAACAACCAGCCTGTGGAGGTCTCCGACAACCAGTTTGTCATGCCCAACGGCAACGTGACCGTCACCGCCAGCTTCGCTCAAGGCTTCGTCATCACCATGGCCGACGTCACCAACGGCACCATCAGCGCTAACAAGGACAACGCCCTGCCTGGTGAAACCATCACCTTGACTGCGACACCGGAAACGAATTACTACCTGACCACTTGGCTGGTGTTCCAGACCGGCGATGTCAGAAACACCGTCCCCGTAACGAACAACCAGTTCACCATGCCTGAGTATGATGTCACCGTATTCGCTATCTTCAAGATGAATGAAATCGAAGAGGTTACCGTCGGTAGCGGCAGCAGCACCAACCAATATCTCCCGACCTACGCATATTATAAGTATTGTATCACTCAGCAGATCTACACTGCTGATGAGATCGGCAGCGCAGGAAACATCACTGCCATTGCGTTTAAGGTGTCGAACTCCAAATCGGTCACTAGAACCCTGGATGTCTATTTGAAACACACCACCAAGACTGAATTCACTTCCAGAAAAGACTGGGTAGCCTGCTCCAGTAGCGACAAGGTATTCACCGGTAGTGTCACTTTCTTAGCTTCCGGATGGACTACTATTACCTTCGATACTCCTTTTGAATACGACGGTGAAAGCAACTTGTTGATTTGTGTGGATGACAACAGCAACTCCGATGTCAGCTCTTCATCTAATGCATCGCAATTCTATGTCTATTCCACAAATGCCAATAGAGCTTTGAGACTCTATAATGACTACACCAACTACAATCCAGCTTCACTGAGCACGAATGGTACTTACGTCACCTCCAATAACCAAATCACCTTCACGATTTCTCACCCGAGCAGCGGCGCTTCAATCACTGCAACACCCACCAACATGTCAGGATTCTCCTACGTGGAAGGTCAGGGACCGTCTGAGGTCAGAAGCTTTGCTGTGATCGGTGTGGATCTCACGCACGACATCACGGTCACCGCTCCTGAAGACTTCGAGATTGCTAACGCAATCAACGGCACCTTCGGTAGCACTGTGACCCTCACTGCTGAAAGCAAAGGCCGCGAAACCATCTCCTACGACTTTGAAGACGGCTACCAAGGTTGGACTGTCCTCAAGGGTACGACCGGCGACTCGCCCAACAACTGGATGCACAACACCGAATATCCCACCTCTAACAACGACTTCTCCACGGGTTATGGTTACAACAGCTCTGATGGATTCATGCTTTCCGAATCCTACATCTCGGGTACTTCGAACGGTACCGGCACCGCCGTGACTCCTGACAACTACCTGATTTCACCCCAAGTGCCTCTTGGCGGAAGTGTCACTTTCCAAGTCGGTGTTCAGAATGTCAGCTATTGTGCAGAGAAATTCTCGCTGATGGTTTCGACGACGAACAACACCAACATCAACGCCTTCACAGCCGTTCAGACCTGGACCTACACCACCACCGCTACTTCAGGCAGTGAATGGCAGGAATACACTGTTGACCTGAGTGCCTACAGCGGCAACGGCTATATCGCCATCCGCCACTTCGATTGCAACAATGAATGGATCTTGAAGATCGACAATGTCACCATCAACGATAGTTCCTCTGTGGATCCTGATCCTGATCCGACAGAACCCGTCATTGAACTGTTGACTGCCAACGTCTACGCACGCCTCAAGGCTGACCTTGCCGAAGGCACATACGCCAACGAAACCGCCGTTGTCACCACGGATGACATCAGTGTCAACGTCAACCTCAATGGTGAAGTGTTGTCTGGCGATGTCACCTATTACACCATCACCGTTTCTGCTGATCCCGCTGAAGGTGGTACTGTCACTGGTGGTGGCCGTTATGAGGAAGGTACTGCTGTCTATCTCACAGCCACGCCTAACGAAGGCTATCACTTCGTTAACTGGACACTGAACAATGAAGTGGCTTGTGTCAATCCCACCTGCTTCTCCACTGCTACAGAAGATCGCACCTATGTCGCTCACTTCGAACTCAACAGCTATGAAGTCACCACCTCAGTGAATCCTGCCAACGCGGGTACCGCCACTGGTGACGGCACCTTCGTCCATGGCAACAACGCCACCTTGACCACTACGGCTAACACGGGTTACACCTTCGCCAACTGGACTAAGGATGGCACCGTGGTCTCCACCGATGCTACTTATACTTTCGCCGTGACCGAAGCCGCTGAATACGTGGCCAACTTCACGCTGAACACTTACGCTGTCACCGCCACCGCCGACCCGGCAGTGGGTGGAAGCATCATTGGCACCGGCAGCTACGAGCATGGCAGCACCGCTACCCTGACCGCTACCCCTGCCACTGGCTACTTCTTCATCAACTGGACGCTGAACAATGAGGAAGTCGGCACAGAGCTGACCTACAGCTTCACCGTCAACGAAGCCACCGCTCTCGTCGCCCACTTCGGCCTCGCAGCCACTCAGACCGTCCACCTCAACAGCGCTTGGAACTGGTTCTCCACCTACATCGACCTGCAAGGTGCTGAAGGTCTTGCCACCCTCGAAAACGCTCTGGGCACCACCACTACCCAGATTAAGGGCAAGAATGGCTATGTCAACTACAGCAACGGCACTTGGATGGGTTCTCTGAACAGCTACGATCCCACACAGATGTACGAGATCCGCAACAGCAGCGAAGCTGATATCACCATCATTGGAAGCATCATCAATCCCGCTGATTGCCCAATCACCATCGCCAACGGCTGGAACTGGGTCGCTTATCCCGTGAGCCAACCGATGGATATCAACGTCGCCTTGGAGAACTGCGACTCAAGAGAGGAAGATGTCATCAAGTCAAGAAGCAGCTTCTCCACCTATATCGACGGTTACGGCTGGTGGGGTTCTTTGAACACCCTGAATCCTGGCGAGGGCTACAGATACAATGCCCTTGGCACTGGAACCCAAACCTTCGTGTATAACGATTCCAGAAGCGAACTCCGCGACAACATCACCACCGACGGCAACTATTGGACTCCCGATGCTGACTACGCTGGCACCATCAACGTGATGGCTTCCATCCCGGCTGACGCTGTGGTCAACGCCAATGAAACGGTCGAAATCGGCGCCTTCGTCAACGGTGAATGCCGTGGTAGCGCCAAACTGATGTATGTCGAACCGCTCGACCAGTACATCGCCTTCATGACCGTCTATGGTGAAAATGACGATGTGGTCACCTTCAACATTTATAATGAAGGCAACCAGTTTGAAACGGAAGAAGAAGTGGTGTTCACCGACAATGCCATCGTCGGCAAGGCCACCGCTCCGTTCATGCTCCACATCAGCACCACCAACAGCCTGAGCTGCTTCCCCAACCCGGTGAACAAAGGCGAACAACTGACCGTGGAACTGAATGGCCAAGTGGATCTCAATGGCGCTACCCTCCAAGTGTACAACACGGTGGGCAGTCTGATCAGAACAGAATCCATCTCGCAATCCAGCAAAACCATCGAAGGAATGCAGACCAGCGGCATCTACACCGTGAAGGTAACCGATGCCCAAGGCAATGTCTACTTCGGTAAAGTTGTGGTTCGTTAAATATTATTAATATAGACAAGGGAAGAAAAACATCTTCCCTTGTCTGGTTTTTTCTTAATTTTGCAGCCAAATTAAATCATTGGTTAAAAAATACAAAAAATGAAAAGAAAACTATTACTTTTGTTCTCCACAATGCTTCTCTGTGGAGTATTGTCAGCACAAAGTTACACTCCCCATTGGCCGGAGTTTAATGAAGATCCATGGTTTAACTATACCTCCGTTGACATTAAAGTTTCGGTGGATGGTGTCATCCAAAACAGATCAAGCATCGAAGTTGTCGCCTTTGTTGGTGATGAATTAAGAACCCCGAGCGATTGCCGTTTCTTATCACCGATTTCCGATGATTTGTACGTGGATTTCTTAAGAGTTTACGGCATGGAAAACGGCATTGGTGAAACTATTACCTTCAAGATGTGGGATCATGAGGCGAACATGGGTGATGAAGACTATGAATGCACCTTCACTGTTACCGCTGATTTCGAAGACCATGGTCTGGAGCAGGGCGACTTCATCGTTCTGGAATTCACCTCCAAGAGCACCGAAGAGGATCTCCCGGATTACCCCTGGACCTTGGCCAACACTCAGTATAACGGCACCTGCAATTTCCTCCTTCAACTGAACGGAGTTCCAGTCACTGAAAACGACCGCTGGGATTTGGGCTTGTTCAATGCAGATGGCCTTTGCCGCTTTGAAAGAGACCATTATATGGCATCACCATTCGGCACTAACATCTGGACCACGGTAGTCTATGGCGAAGAAGGAGAAGAGTTGACGTTTTTGCTCTATGACAAGACGAACGAGCGTTATTTCGCTGGTTCTTGCGATACCACGCTCGTTTGGCATCAAGATGGAAAATACGGAAGTGCCAGAAGTCCTATCATTGTGAATTTCGTTGCTCCCTATATCTTTAACGGAACCGAAGACAACAGCTGGAACACCGTTGACAACTGGAGAGAGCCTGCTGTAGGCCTTCCGAGCGAAACCGACGAAGTGACCATCAACGGCCTCTGCGAACTCGATCAAGATGTCACAGTGAAGAACATCATCGTCAACAACGGCAAGAGCCTCAAAGTCATGTCAGGCACCACCCTCACCCTCACGGAAGGCTTCACCACCACCGACGCCAGCCAGCTCGTCCTCGTGGATGACGCCCAGCTGATCGACGCGGCACAAACCGCTGGGAAAGCCTCTTACATGAAGACCGTGAAAGGCTACAACTCCAATGACAACAACTGGTACATCCTCGGCAGCCCCGTCGGCACCACAGCCATTGCCGAAACCGACTTCCCCACCGATGAATACGACCTCTATTGGTATGATGAGACTAACCTGACCCATGAGGAATGGAAAAACTTCAAACAAGCACAAACCTACAGTTTCTTCCCTGGAAGAGGTTACCTCTATGCCCATGACACCGACTACACTCCTTCAATCCCTGGTACACTGAGCTATGACAACGTCACCTTCGACATGACTTATACCGACCGTACCTACGATGACCTGGATGGTCTGAATCTCCTTGGCAACCCCTATCCGTTTGCCATCACGATTGACAACTTCCAAAACGACAAGCTCACCGATGGTTTCTACCTGCTTGAAAACGGCGCATGGGATCCCAAACCATCCAGCACACCCATCCCGACTGGACAAGGGTTCTTGATCGGTTGCACCGAATCCAACACGGTGACCTTCCAAGCTAACACTGCCAAAAGCCGTGGCACCCACAATAGTTCCATCGAGGTGAGAATCGCCAACAACACCAACACCGACCATGCTTACATCGTCCTCGGCGAAGGCAATGACTTGATTAAGATCCATCACCGCAACGATGAGATTCCGGAAGTTTTCATCCCGAAGAGCAAAAAACCCTACGCCATCGCCCACTTCGACAGAAACATTGAAAGCGTTAATGTAGCATACCATCCAACCATCGCTGGTCAGCAAACCCTCACCGTGAAACTGGAAGGCAGCTATGAGTTCATGACCCTCATCGACAACCTCACCGGCACCAAAGTTGACATGCTGGCTAACAACGCCTATACCTTCACCGCCAAAGAGAATGACAACGTCAACCGTTTCACACTCCGCTTTAAATCCAACACCAACGTGAACGAAAACACTACCGTCAACCCCATCAGCTACCTCTCCAACGGTCAGCTGAACATCAACGGCATTGAAGGTGAAAGCGAACTCCAATTCATCGACATGCTGGGACGCGTGGTCAACACTACCACCATCCATGGTAACTACAGCCAGAAAATCAACATGACTGCTGGCGTGTATGTTGTTCGCGTGATCAATGGATCCAACACCTACACCCAGAAAATTGTGGTGGAATAATGACAAAAAAATAGAGACGCCATAATATGACGTCTCTACAATTGGGAATCGCCTGCGAATTACAATTTGCGGGCGATTTCTTTTTCGGTATAACCCTCGATGATATCACCGACCTTGATGTCGTTGAAATTCTCGATGTTCAAACCGCAATCCATGCCAGCGGCGACTTCCTTGACATCGTCCTTGTAACGTTTCAAGGAGCCGAGCGTACCAGTGTAAATCACGATGCCGTCGCGGATGATACGGATCTTGGTGTTGCGGGTGATCTTGCCGTCGAGGACCATACAGCCAGCGATGGTGCCGACCTTGCTAATCTTGAAGGTCTCACGGATCTCGAGGTTACAAGTGACCACCTCCTCAATCTCAGGAGCCAACATACCTTCGATAGCCGCCTTGATTTCTTCGATGGCCTGATAGATGATGGAGTAGATACGGATGTCAATCTTCTCCTGTTCTGCCAGCTTACGTGCCTGCACGGTAGGACGCACGTTGAAACCAACGATGACGGCATTGGAAGCGGAAGCCAGCATGATATCCGACTCACTGATAGCGCCCACCGACTTATGGATGACATTGACCTGCACCTCCTGGGTGGAAAGTTTCAGCAAGGAGTCAGCCAAGGCTTCCACAGAGCCGTCCACGTCAGCCTTGACGATGATGTTGAGTTCCTTGAAGTCACCGATGGCGATACGGCGTCCAATCTCATCGAGTGTGATATGCGGGTTAGTACGGCGAGTCTGTTCACGTTGCAGTTGCTCACGGCGGTTGGCGATATCCTTCACCTCACGCTCGTCGGTCATGACGTTGAAAGTGTCGCCTGGTTGCGGAGCACCGTTAAGACCGAGGAGCAGCACTGGTGTGGAAGGACCTGCGCTCTGTACCTTCTGGTTATGGTCGTTGAACATGGCTTTGACCTTGCCATAGGTAGTGCCGGCCAGCACCATGTCGCCGATGCGAAGCGTGCCATTCTGCACCAAGATCTTAGCCACATAGCCACGGCCTTTATCCAGGGCAGACTCGATGACGGTGCCTTTTGCCAGCTTGTTGGGGTTGGCCTTGAGGTCGAGGAACTCCGCTTCTAGCAACACCTTCTCCAGAAGTTGATCCACGTTGAGACCTATCTTGGCAGCGATTTCCTGTTCTTGGTATTTGCCGCCCCAGCTCTCGACGAGGATATTCATCTTAGCCAACTGCTCACGGATACGGTCTGGTTGTGCGGTAGGCTTGTCGATCTTGTTGAGGGCAAAGACGATAGGCACGCCAGCGGCTTGTGCGTGGTTGATAGCCTCAACGGTCTGTGGCATCACGTTGTCATCAGTAGCGATGACGATGATGGCCACGTCGGTAATCTTGGCACCACGGGCACGCATGGCGGTGAAGGCCTCGTGACCAGGAGTGTCGAGGAAGGTAATCTTCTTACCACTCTCCGTAGTCACCTCGTAAGCACCGATATGCTGGGTGATACCGCCAGCCTCACCGGCGACGACGTTGGTGTTACGGATATAGTCGAGGAGTTTGGTCTTGCCGTGGTCAACATGGCCCATGACGGTGACCACAGGAGCGCGTGGCACCATATCCTCTTCCCTATCCTCTTCTTCCGTCTCGGCGATTGCCTCTTGCACGTCGGCACTGACGAAGTCCACTTGGAATCCGAACTCGCTGGCCACGACGGAGAGGGCTTCCGCGTCAAGGCGTTGGTTGATAGACACTGGCATGCCGAGACCCATACAGGTGGCGATGACCTTGGTCACAGGGACATTCATCATGACCGCCAAGTCGTTCGCGGTGACGAACTCGGTGACTTTGAGGATTGACTGTTCCTCCTGTTGGCGCATCTGTTCCTCCATCATGCTGCCAGCGACCTGCTGACGTTTCTCACGACGGTGTTTTGAGGTCTTGGACTTGCCCAGTGGTGACAGACGGGCGAGGGTGTCTTTAATCTGTTTCGAGATCTCCTCATCAGAGAGTTCCACCTTCTCTTCCCGTTTAGGCTGGTTGCGGTTTTTATCCTTCTTGGGATTCTTTTTGTTGTCGGCACCCTGTTGGGGTCCTTTAGGACCTTTGCCTTTGCCCTGTCCTTTGTTTTCGGCGGGGGCATCAGACGAACCTTCCGGTTTCCCAGCGATACGTTTGCGTTTTTTCTTCTTGGAGTCGCCGCTGCCTTCGGAAGAGGCCACTGGCTGTTGTTTAGAGCGTTTGCGTTCTTCGGGGAGCTCGATTTTGTCAAGGATCTTCGGGCCTTCCAGTTTTTTGACCTCAGTCTTGATGAACTTAGGTTCCGTGGCAGGCTGTTCGACTTTCTTGGCTTCAGCTGCCTTCTTGGCTTCTTCGGCTTTTTTGGCGGCAGCCTGTTTCTCAGCTCTCAGTTTTTCGGCTCTCTTCTGTTCAGCCAATGCTCTTTCTTTCTTCTCGCGTTCTGCTTTTTCCTTGGCTTCGCGTTGTCTTTCCTCTTTAGTTTTCTTGTCGGGGCGCATCTTGGTGTTGATGCTATCGAGATCGATTTTACCCAGCACCTTGAGGTTGCCGTCCGACTCTTTCTCCTGCACTTCTTCTTGGGGAGTCACCACTTCCGGTTCAGCGGGAGGTGTTATCTCCTCTTCATGTTTTTCTTCGGTTACTATTTGTTCAACCTGTTGAACGGCGGGTGTTTCAGGAGCGGGCTCCTCTTGTTTCGGCGTTTCAGGTTGTTTCTCCTCCTCAGGTTGAGCAGGTTTCTCAGTGTTTTTATGAATACCCATGGTGCTGGTGCGGATAATCACTTCATCCACATCCTCTTCATCGATCTTAGATGTCAACGATTGCACGGCCGAATCGACCGAAACGGATCCACCTTTATAAGACAGATCGCCGAGTTTCTTCGCCTCATTCTTCACTTCCCTTTCGCCCTGATATTCTTTCACGAGCAGCGCATACATCTCCGATGTGAGCTTCGTGTTGGGTGACGAGTCCACTTGGAATCCCTTTTTGGCGAGGAAATCCAGAATGGTGCCCATCCCCACATTAAATTCTTTTGCCGCTTTCGACAATCGAATGGTGAAATTTGATTCTTCGGACATAGTTTCTTCTCTTTGTTAATAATATAGGTGATTCGTGCCTTTAAGCATCATTCGGCATCAGGTTCAAATTCGGCCCTGAGGATCTTGAACACGTTATTGACGGTTTCCATCTCAAGGTCAGCCCTTGAGGCCACTTCCTCAGGGGTATGGGAAAGGACGTTTTTAGCGGTGTCGCAGCCCATGTTGTAGAGGGCGTCGAGAACCCACTGGTCGATCTCATCAGAGAATTCCTGAAGGTCAACATCCTCTTCATTATCAGCCACCTCGCTGTTGCGGTACACGTCGATGTTATAGCCCGTCAGTTTTCCAGCGAGTTTAATATTATAGCCACCCTTGCCAATGGCGAGGCTGACCTGGTCGTTTTCCATATAGACATTGGCCAGCATATTCTCGTCATCGAGGACGATTTCAGTGATCTTGGCCGGGCTAAGGGCTCGGGTGATAAACAGTTTGGGGTTGGTAGTCCAGTTGATGACATCGATGTTCTCGTTACGCAGCTCACGGACGATGCCATGGATACGGGAGCCTTTCATACCCACGCAGGCGCCAACAGGATCGATACGGTCGTCGTAGGATTCCACGGCTATTTTGGCACGCTGGCCAGGTTCACGCACAATCTTCTTGATGGTAATCAAGCCATCGTACACCTCAGGGACCTCAGCTTCAAAGAGACGCTGGAGGAAGACTTCCGAGGTACGGGAAAGGGTGATCACCGGTGAGCCGTTGACATTCTCGACACTCTTGACGATGGCGCGGACGTTTTCACCTTTTTTATAAATATCCGAGGGAATCTGCTCGCTGCGGGGCAGGATAAGTTCTATGTTCTCATCGTCAATAGCCACAATCTCACGCTTCCACACATGGTTGACCTCCGCGGTGATAATCTCACCCACTTTGTCTTTGTATTTCTGGAAGATGTTCTCCTTTTGGTATTCGCTGATCTTGGTTTGGAGATTCTGACGCAAAGCGAGGATGTCGCGGCGACCGAAGCTCTCAATCTTCAGAATCTCGGAAACATCGTCACCCACCTCGAAGTCAGGCTCGATACGGATGGCGTCGGAGAGTTTGATTTGACGCAAGGGGTCTTCCAGCGCATCATCATCAACCACCGTACGGTTATGGTAAATCTCGAAGTCACCTTTATCGACGTTCACGATGATATCGATGAAGTCCTCAGTATCGGTATCGAATTTCTTGTTCAACATGCCTCTGAACACGTCTTCGATGATACGCATCATGGCCTCACGGTCGATGTTCTTAAACTCCTTGAATTCGGAGAATGTTTCAACTAATTTGTAATTTTCCATATATTTGTAATTTTCAACTTTTCTCAATTCTCAATTTAAAAGATGATGGCTGGAAACACCGACACTTGATCCAAATCGAAGACCAGGTCACCTTCGACGGCAGGTTTCCGCTTGGAAGGTTTTTTAATAGGTGCAGGAGTGAGGGTGATTTGTTTTCCGTCGAATGACACGAGGGTACCTTGCAGTTTTCCTTGTTCTTTGGTTTTCACTTCTACCTCTTTCCCCACGTATTTTCTCAGCTGGCGTTCCATTTTAAGGGCGCCACTGAGTCCATACGACATGACACTTAACTCGAAGTCCTCGACATCCCGGTCGAGTTTGCTTTCAACGTAGCGGCTGATCTGGACGCATTGGTCGATGTTAACCGCTGAGTCGGAATCCACAAAGACTTCGATGACGTTAGCGGGTTTCACTTTGACCTCCACGAGGAAAAGATCCGTGTTTTGGATGGCTTCTTCCACCAAGGGAGAGATTTTCTCTTTAGTAATCATTATTTCAAGACTCATTTAACAACAAAAAAACCTGTTACATTCGTAGCAGGTTTTATCATCTTCCACACTGAGTTGTCGAGCAAGGATTCGAACCTTGACAGGCAGAACCAAAATCTGCAGTGCTGCCATTACACCACTCGACACCATCATTCATCGGAATGCGGGTGCAAAATTACGAGTTTTTTCTTTACATGCAAGTTTTTTTTGATATTTTTTGTATTTTTGCCGCATCAATCCAAATAAAAATGACCTTTAAGCGACTGAACAACCTCATTGGATGGTTGGCGGGCATCATCGCCACCATCGTTTATTTTATGACCATGGAGCCCACAGTAAGCTGGTGGGACTGCGGCGAGTACATCTCCACTTCGTTTAAATTACAAGTAGGCCATCCACCTGGGGCACCTTTGTTCCAGATGATTGGCCGTTTTTTCACCCTTTTTGCAGGTGGTGATGTAACCAAAGCCGCCATGATGGTGAATGCCATGTCGGCCATTTGTAGTGGTTTAACCATTGTGTTTTTGTTCTGGAGCATCACTATGATTGCTCGAAAGATTTGGATGAAAGAAGGCGAAGACGCTCCTTGGAAGAACAAGATAGGCGTGCTTCTCGCCGCTTTTGTCGGTTCCGTTGCCTACACCTTCACCGAGTCATTCTGGTTCAACGCCGTGGAAGGTGAAGTCTATGCCATGTCCTCGTTTTTCACCGCTGTTACCTTCTGGGCTATTTTGAAATGGGAACAAGTGGCTGACGAACCCCACAGCAGCCGTTGGATCATCTTCATCGCCTTCCTTATCGGACTGTCGATTGGCGTACACCTGCTCAACTTACTGTGCATCCCGGCTTTCGTTTACGTGGTGTATTTCAAGAAATGGAAGAAGACCTCGTTCTGGGGCTTTGTGTTGACAGGCTTGGTGTCTGTGGTGTTGCTGTGGTTCATCAATTCGTTTCTCATCCCTCAGGTTGTCAACCTCGCAGGAAAGACCGAGTTGTTCTTTGTGAACAGCTTGCACGCCCCGTTCAACTTGGGAACCATCGTGTTCTTTATCGTACTGATCGGTCTCATCGTTTGGGGACTCCTCTACACCTCAAAACGCCAGAAAGTTATCGGTAACATCGCGCTGCTATCATTGACCTTCATCCTGATCGGCTATTCCTCGTTCTTCATGCTGGTCATCCGTGCCAACACCAACACACCTATTAATGAAAATGAGCCCAAAGACGCGCTTTCCATGCTCTCGTACCTGAACCGTGAGCAATATGGAAGCTGGCCGTTGCTTCACGGTCAGTATTACAACGCACCGATCACCGATGCCAAAGACGGGAAGCCCATCTATGTGAAAGACAAGGAGAAAGGTCGTTATGTGATTACTGATGACCGGAAAAACATCATCCCGGTTTATGACTCACGTACCAGCACATTATTCCCGAGAATGTGGAGCTCACAACCCAAGCATGTGGCAATGTACGAGACCTACCGCAAGAACAGCCATGGCGTGGTGGAAGGTAACAAAATAAAAGTCCGCAGATGGGACGGCACCGAACAAGTGGTGAACTGTCCGACCTTTGGCCAGAACCTGAAGTTTTTCATCAGCTACCAATGCAACTGGATGTATTGGAGGTATTTCATGTGGAACTTTGTGGGCCGTCAAAACGACATTGAGAGCCAAGGTGAACTGGACCACGGCAACTGGATTAGCGGTATCAACTTCATCGACGAGGCCCGTCTTGGCGACCAGACTAACATCCCTGACTGCTTGAAGAATCCTGGCAGAACACGTTATTACTTCCTGCCACTCATCCTCGGACTATGCGGATTGTTCTGGCTCTTGCGCAAGGACTTGAAACAAAGCTGGATCATCTTCCTGCTGTTTTTCATGACTGGCCTTGCCATCGTCATCTACCTGAACCAAACGCCCTACCAGCCTCGTGAGCGTGACTATTCCTACGCGGGTTCCTTCTATGCCTTTGCCATCTGGATTGGCCTCGGCGTGTTGGCTCTCATCGACTGGATTGAACGCCTCACCAAGAGCAAAAACCTGGTAACCACCGTGTTAGTAGGTCTGGTATGTTTCCTCGCCGTCCCCTGCCTCATGGCATCAGAAGGCTGGGATGAGCACAACCGTGGCGGCAAGACCTCGGCGCATGACTGGGCAAGGAACTATTTGGCACAACTGCCTCCCAACGCGGTCATCTTCACCCGTGGCGACAACGACACCTTCCCACTGTGGTACATCCAAGAGGTTGAAGGATTCCGCACCGACGTACGTGTAGTCAACTACATGCTGTCGGGAGGTTATTGGTATGCTCACCAGATGGGACGCAAGGTCTATGACTCTGAAAAACTGCCCTTGACGTTGTCGGCCAAAGAATATGACAATGGTGTCAATGAAAGAGTCAGCGTTTACGAGGAAGAAAGCCTCAAGGGCAAGTATGTGGAACTGAAAGATGTCATCGACTTCATCCACAACCCCAAAGCGGTGAAATACTACACCTCAGGCGCTTCGGTGCATTATCTGCCCGTCCGCACCCTGAAACTGACCGTTGACAAAGAAGCTTGCCTCCGCAACAATATCGTGCCGGAAAGCATGAAAGACCGTATCGTGGACGAGATCCGTTGGGAGATCAAAGACGAAAACATCTATAAGAACGCATTGCTGCTGCTCGACTTCATGGCGACCAACAACTGGGAACGCCCGGTGTATTTCACCAGCTTCAGCGACATGGCTTCCGTGCTGGGCATCCAGGAATATCTCCACATGGAAGGCCTCTCCTACCGTTTCATCCCTGTCAAAGCCGATGACTACTACACCAACATTGGCGGTGTTTATTGTGATGGCAGCTACGACCTTCTGGTCAACAAAGCAAAATGGGGCAGCATGAACGAAGAAGGCGTGGTGCCTGACCGTGAGAGTGTGCGTAACGGCGAATTTGCCCGTCAAAGCTATGTCCGCCTTGCCCAAAGCCTGGTGAGCCATCAACAATATGACTCCGCCGTCGTGGTGATGGATAAGTTCCAAGAGTTCTTCCCCAATGAGAAATTCCCATACGAGCTTCGTCTGTACCAATTCCCCGAGATGTATTATCAATGCGGCGAATTTGAAAAAGGCGATGAGTTCCTGCAAAAGATTACGAAGAACGCCTGCGACAAGATTGACTACTACGGCAACATGAAGCCTAGGTTCTTCCTATACTTCGAAGAGACGGTCTCCGAACAGATGACCCTTCTGCGACAGATGCAGCTGACCGCCCGCAAATACGAGCGAACCGATCTGAAAACACAGCTGGATTCAAAGCTCACCGAATACCTGCAACGGTATTACGCTGAATAATCTCGACGAGATTATTATAAACGGCGAATGAAGCCATGATGTCAAAGTGACAAACCATGCTTCATTCGCCGTTTTTTTATTCGACAAACTCTTTGAAGTTATTTCTTTTTTCGGCTTCTTAACGGGGTTGAGAGACCTTGAAAGACCGAATGATCATCACGACACCCACAATGACAAAAGGAACGCTAAGCCATTGCCCCATGTCGAAGGTCATGTTTTGCTCGAAAGCAACCTGAACGTTCTTCAGGAACTCAATGCCGATACGAGAACCGAAGATGATGACGAGGAAAGTGCCGAACATCAAGCCAGGACGGCGGTTCCCGAGGTCACGTTTGAAATACATCCACAGGAGAATCGCCATGGCCACAAGGCAGAAAAACGCCTCATAGAGTCCCGTAGGGTGACAAGGCAGCCATTCGTTAGGCGGGCAGCAAGAAGCCCAGGAAGTACATTCGGTGTAGTTGTCAACTGTACCGCAAAACTGCTCCTGACCGCGAAGGAAGACAAAACCCCACGGCAAAGAAGTGGGAGTCCCATAAATCTCATGGTTACACACATTACCGACGCGAATCAACGCACCCACAAGACACACAGCGATGACGATACGGTCGAGAATCCAAATATAGGATATCTGCGGCTTATCAGTCTTTTTCTTTTTATCACTTTTATTATATCTTCTTACATATAACCATAATCCAATCAGGATACCGACAGCGCCGCCGTGACTGGCCAGTCCTCCTTCCCATATCTTCAGCATCTCAAGTGGTCGAGAGAGGTAATACTCCGGCTCATAGAAGAGGCAATGGCCAAGACGTGCTCCTAGCACTGTGGAGACCAGCATATAGATAAGGAGGTTATCCAGCGAGCCTTCGGCCATCTGTTCACGTTTGTACACTTTGTTCATCAGGAGATATCCCAACAAAAAACCAACGGCCCACAACAAGCCATACCAACGAATCTGCAAAGGTCCCAGCGACAAAGCCACGGGATCCAGATTCCAAGTCACATAATTCAAAACCATCTTCATTAATTTTCTGCAAATATATGGGTTTTCGGCGAATTAAACGAATTGGGCGAATTTTTGCTCTGCTAAAAAAGGAGTTTTCGGCGAATTAGGCGAATTAAGCGAATTGAGATAATCGGCGAATTAGGCGAATTAAGCGAATTAAATACTCACAGATAATTCGTTTAATTCGCTAAATTCGCCGACCTTTAATAATTCGCCGAGGTGCGTTGTTTGATGGAGGATAAGCCGTCAGAGACGGACTCGTTGAGTTGAGCCAATTCGCCTTTCACGGAACGCCAGCCGTAAGTCAGCATGTCCCCGAAACTGTCGAATCGCCCCTCCGTCATCTTCTGAAATCCTTTCTTGGCCAATGAGAGTTCATCCTCCTCAGACTCAGTCTCGTCCATAGCTAATTCTCCCATCGGATCATCCAACAATAAGGGATTATCCAACATCAAGTGATTGTCCAACATCAAGGCGGGGTCATCCATGACAACAGGCAGCAGCGCAATAGGACGGGATGGCATCGAAGCCAAGATGGCAAGGTCTGTCCTCTTCGGTTCTTCGGACACGATTGGCACCACAGTTTTCACCCCAGGGTTATTCTTTTTAGTAGAGTGAATAAACGCAGAGTAATGCGCCCGCTGCCCTGTCATGCACAGAGGCTGATCCATCTTCATCCCAACAGCTTTCACCGGACTCAATTCCGCCATCAGTTCCAGTTCGGGTCGGCTGGGATGGTTCCAAAACAAAGCCACCAGCAATGCCACTGAGGCGGCGGCAGCGCTGACTTTGACCCAAAGCGGGATGATGGCCGGCTTTTTCAAGGCTGCTTTACCTTCATAGACTACCGTAGGGGGAGTCAAACGGGGGTATTCTTCGTTGTTGTGTTCCATAGTCATGATTCGATATCAATGAGGTTGTCGATGCTTTTAATCATATTACGCAGAGCGGTACGGGCACGAAAGATGTTCACCTTGACCTGCGACTCGCTTTGACCAGTGATATCGCCGATTTCCTGATAGCTGTACCCTTCATAGTCGCGGAGCAGTACCGCTGTACGTTGAGCTTCAGGCAAGGCGGCCATCACCTTGTGAATGACTTTGTTGACATCCGGATAGGTAGTTCCTCGGCTGTCGGAGAGTTGATAAAGCGCATCCACCTCGGTTTCCTGATGGCGTTGTCGGACCAGATCCACGATGCGGTGATGCGCTGTAGTGAAAAGATAGGTTTTGGCTTTGGCATAATCCACTGCGCCACGGTGCTCCCACACTCGCGCAAAGCTGTCCTGAACCACGTCTTCAGCCTCCTCACGGTTACGCAAGGAGGCCAAGGCGAAACGGAACAGTCCGTCGGCGTACTGATCGACGCAGGTGTTATATTGGGAACGTGTCACAAGATATGTCTCTGATTAGAATAACAGGCTGAAACCCACGTTGAAGGTATGCACCGCTGGACCAGCGTCTTTGACGAACAAAGGCAGCAGGTTGTAGCTCGCATAGAAACCCAAGTCATTGCCACCAGCACGAAGGGTGGCGTCGAGTTTCAGTGGATTCACATAATAATCACTATGATTTTTTTCTTTGTAATCCATAAACTTGACTTTTGTCCAAGTATCCACTCTGATGCCGCCCGTGACACCGGCAGCGATGAAGAATCCACATGTAGGACGGACTTCCAGCATCAGAGGAGCCTGCACATAAAGCACGCCGAGCTTACTTTTTTTCACTCGGCCTTCGAGGTTCTCGTTGATCGGATCGACTTCGAGGACTGTATCGCCTTTTTTAAGTCGCACGGGTTGATTAAAGCTGTAGTTATTCCAACCCAAGCCAATACCCGTATAGAGACCCACGACATGGCTGCGGCTGAAAGCAATGCCCACATCGGCGATGTTGAAGTTAAAGTTCCAGCTCTTCAAAGGCTTCAGTTCGAAAGAGGCATACTGTCCTCCAAATGTAGTTGACAAGTCGGGACCAAAGATCATATTCAATCCAGCGTCCACGCCGCCCCAGTGGGGATCAAACAGCAAGCTCTTTACCTTGGGCCGATCTGCGGGAGCTCTGTCGGGACGGATATCGGGTTGAGGCTCCACATCCGGGATTCCTTTGCCCCAGTGTTCGGAACGTGGTTTTCTATCAGGGCGTCCCTCCATCTGTTTCTCCACACCGCGACCCCACTCTTCCATGTGACGGCCCCATTCTTCCATGCCTTCGCCCCAACGTTCCATATCTTGTTCGAAGTTCTCCCAATCGACCGAGTCGGAAAGACGTTCCAGGTTAACGCCCAACTCTTCCAAAAGTTCAGAAAGCCCCGATAAATTAGGGATCAAGACCATGCGGGAGTCATCCGTGACAATGTCTTGGTATTCGACATCCAACCTTTTGACATTCAAGTCACCCGATCCGTCTTTATCGGCTACCAGTTCACGGCAACGGCCACGAAGCGTGAGGTCGCCGCTGCCCGTCAAAACCACATACACCTGGTCATAGTCAATAGTCAGCTTGACATCACCAGAACCGTTACAATACACGGAAAGGTCGTTTCCGTTCAACGTCCCCTCAGTGAAGACATCGCCGGAGCTATTGTGGTCCAGATTATTCAAGGTTTCCATAGTGACAGTGAAGTCGCCACTACCTTTTAAATACAGCACACTGTCAACCGTGTTCCAGTCATTAGCATATTCGGAATCAACGGCAAAGGTGCTGCCTTGACGAAGTGTGACATCGCCGCTGGCATTGACAACGACGGTGTTGATTTGTGCTGATGCGAGGCCAACATATAGAAGAGCCATCGCGAGAAGGAGTTGTTTTTTCATGTTGATTTGTTTATTTGTTGATTTGTTTATTTGTTGATTTGTTACTTTCATCAACCATAAGACGAACAAACCCACAAAAAGTTACAAGTCAAACGAAAAAAAAGTGGAAAGATAGCAAAATCGCTCTGCAAGCTGTTGTTCCCCTTCGGTCAGCGTCATCTTTAGATAAACGGTTTGGGGATCCACCTTATTAAGACAGGCATCCAGACCTTCCACCTCTATTTTCTTGTTCTCATTGGGAAGAAGCTCCACCTTTTGCTGACGCTCAAAAAGCTTGTTATCATCGAAATCCATCACTGAAACGGTAAGCACGCCTTGGATGTTGCGAAGCAAGTCTGATGTTACAAACACTTGATAATCATTTCGATCCAATGAAAGTAACACAGGCGCAAAGAGTGTCTTCAGCCTTTTTTGCAACTCCTTGGGTTTATTATAGTAATCAATCGACGACCACGATGTCACCGGCCAAGCATCATTGAGTTGCCAATAGAGCGTGCCCATGTTATATGGCTTGGCGGTACGATGCGCCTCAATGGCGACCTCCATGCCGTATGCTTGGGAGAGCTGACTCTTGTAAACATAATCCCCGAAGTTCTTGGCAGAAGGATAATAACGTTCGATGAAATCGTTGATCTGTCTGGCACCTCTGGCGTGTTTCTGGTGTGCTGCCAAGAAGGCATTTTTGCTGACCAACGGATAGATGCTGTCGCCCTCATACTCGCATAAAGCCATAAAATCAGCATCTCCGTCAGCGGAACTTTGCAGGGTATTGAGGTCGGGATAGGACTGATAGCCATATTCACTGTTGAAGCGACCCACCTTCTCACGATAGATCTCGTATGGCATCTCGCCCCACCACACGCCCCAATAGTGGACATCACCTTGTGTCAAGCTTTCGGGTCTCCCCCATCCTTTAGAGGGTGAGCTTGGCCAATAAGGACGGGAGCCATCGTATGTATCGACCACCATAGGGAGAATGGTCTCAAACAAACGATCGTAACCCGCCTTGATAGCTTGGTCATCTTGTTCCGACCAGCCCAGCGACTGCTGCCAGCCCCAGTTATAATAACCTTCGGAAATCTCGTTGCCGCCGCACCACAAAGCCAACGAAGGATGTGAGGCCAAACGTTTCACTTGTTCCAGTGCCTCGGTTTTAGCGTTTTCAAGGAAAGCCTCGTCGTAGGGATACATCGTGCCAGCATACATGAAATCTTCCCACACCAAGATACCTAATGAGTCGCAAATGTTGAAGAAATCATCCGCAGGATAAATACCTCCCCCCCATACGCGAAGCATGTTGAAATGTGCGTCTTTGGCCATTTGGAGTAATTCCACGGTATTTTCAGGTCGAATCCAAGTCTCGATCATCTCTTCCGGGACATAATTGGCGCCTTTGGCATACATCGGGACTCCGTTCACCTTAAAATAAAAAGAGAAGCCTTTGTCATCAGGTTCCTGTACCATTTGAACGGTCTTGATACCAGTTCTTATTTTCTTGTAATCCAATGCTTTATCAGAAGATTTCAACACAATCTCGAAATCATATTGCTTCTGCTCGCCCATCTCATTAGGCCACCAAAGCTGGGGATTTTCCATATCGAAACTAAAGATCTTATGCTGGTTGCCTTTCCCTTGTTGGAAGGGGAAGCTTTGGAACGGTTTCCCGTCGCGGCGAATCTCTGCGATGAGTTCTCCGTCAACAGTGCTTTCCACATCGAGGTGCAGGGTCAGCTTGGCTTGCGATTCTGAGGCTTCTTGGGTAACAATATAAGCGTTATCGAGTTTTGCATCAGACCAAGCCACCAGTTTGACAGGTTTCCAGATTCCCACGTTTTTGTATTTCGGTGCCCAGTCCCACCCATGCTGATAGGGGGCTTTACGAGTAACCGCATATTTCTCCGGAAGACGCGGATGATGTGCCTCGTACAATGCCAGCTGTGTGCTGTCGTACCGCGGGAAGTCCACCACCAGCAAGTTGTCTTTGGCTTTCAGGAATGGTTTCACATCCGTTCTCCAGATGCGGAACTGGTTATTCGCATCAAAGAGTTTTTGGCCATTCAAGGTCACTGAAGCATAGGTGTCGATTCCCTCAAAAACAAGCTCAACCACTTCTTTGTCAAGCAGTTTATTGTCAACCTCGAAATGCGTGGCATAGCTCCAGGGGTGGTCGGAGATCCAAAGCAGCTGGTCTTCGACGGTGCCATGGTAAGGATGTGGAATCAGCCCAGCTTCATAGAGGTTTTGCTGCACCACCGATGGCACGGTTACAGGTAATTCTAATATATTTAAGGTGTCGCCGGTAAGCGTCCAACCTTGCGAAAGTTCTTGTTCGACGACGTTTTGGCGTTGGGTGCAGGCAACCATTAAGAGGGACATCAACAGTGCTACGACAAGACACCCTTTCTGAACACGGTAATAATAAAGCATCATTCTAACTCAAAATTCAAAGTTCTAAAAAGCTCTAAGGATTGATCATTTTTTCCATCTCATAGATGATGTCATAATTCGATTCTGTCCAAACCATGGAAGCTCCGGTGGCGTCTTTCTGGTTAGGATAGAGTTTCTCGTTGAACCGAGGAACCCAGTGGCCCAGCGAGGCATGGACGTTGACCACGCCAGTCTGGTTGACGATATCCATCACATTACTCAAGTTGACACCACCACCCGGCATGATGGTGATACGGTCGCCATAGCGGAGTTGCATCTCGGCGATCATCGGGATGCCTTCTTCGGCAGTGGGTTTGCCACCCGAGGTCAGCACTTTGTCGAAGCCCAACTCAATGATTTGTTCCATGGCCTCAAAAGGTTTCACGCAGGCATCGATGGCACGGTGGAAGGTGAATTTCAGCCCTTCTCCTGCTTCCATAAGGGATTTCAAGGCCTCCACATCGGGCATTCCCTCATCGTTGAGGGCACCAATGACCACGCCTTCGAAGCCCAGTTTCTTACAGAGCATGATGTCGGTTTTCATGAGGTCGATTTCCTCCTCATCATAGATATAGTTACCTGGTCGGGGTCGGATGAGCACCCGCATAGGGATAAAGGAGATGTCGATGGCTTTCGCCAAAGTCCCGAAAGAAGGAGTGAGCCCACCCACTTCGAGGGCCTCGCAGAGTTCGACACATTGGGCGCAGCCATCCATGGCGTTGCGCAGGGATTTGATGCCGTTGGCACAGATTTCAAGACGAATCATAACAATGAGAATTTTTGCAAAGATAGGAAAAAGGGATTTTCAATTCTCAATTTTCAATTATCTTTGCAGCCCAAAACAAATCATCGTGATCTACCCCGAAAACTACGAACAGAAGATTGGCTTCAACCACATTCGCGAAGCCGTCAAAGGGCACTGTATCAGTGCCATGGGACTGGAACGCGCTGAACAAATGAGCTTCAGCTGCGACAAGAACGCCATCGAGCGAAGCCTCGACCAGACCGTGGAATTCATGCAGCTGCTCCAAAACGGCGTGCCTTTCCCCATGAGGGACTATCACGACCTGCGCGAAGAGTTCCAACATATCAAAATACCGGGAACCAGCATTAGCCTCGAAGGACTGTTTGCCATGAAACCCTCGCTGAACGCCTTGAACCACATCCTGAAGTTTGGACAAAGCGAGAACCGTGAGGACTATCCGGAGCTCTGCGCCCTCACTGACGGCATCGATGTGGAACCCATCGTGTTCAGAGAAGCCAACCGCCTCGTGGACGACAAAGGCGAGATGCCCGACAACGCCTCTCCCGAGCTGGCCGAGATCCGAAGCGACATCCGCCGCAAATCAGGCGGCATCGAGCGACGTATCCGACAGATTATGAGCTCCGCCAAAGACTCGGGCTGGGTGGATCCCAAAGCAGAGATCACCATACGCGACGGACGCATGGTCATCCCCGTCAAGGCTGGTGACAAACGCGCCCTCAAAGGCTTCATCCATGACGAGTCCGCCACTGGCCAGACTGTCTATATCGAGCCTGCCGAGATTGTGGAGACTTCCAACGAAATCAAGGAGTTAGAATATGCCGAACGCCGTGAGGTACAACGCATCCTGATGCAGTTCACCGACCGCATCCGGCCTTCGCTGCCCGAGTTGCTGAAAGCTTGGGACCTGCTTGGGCAACTCGACTTCATCCGCGCCAAAGCCTTGCTCAGCCAGCATCTCCACAGCGTCAAGCCTGTCATCCACGACAACCCGTGCTTCCGCTGGATCCAGGCGCGACATCCCGTCCTGGAACAGAAGCTACAGTCGCAAGGCAAAACCATCGTGCCCTTAGACCTCACGCTGAACCAAGACAACCGCATCCTGGTCATTTCAGGCCCCAATGCCGGCGGCAAGTCTGTGTGCCTCAAGACCACCGGACTCATCCAATACATGCTGCAATGTGGTTTGTGTGTGCCCATGCATCTGGACTCGGAATGCGGACTCTTCGAGAGCCTTTTCATCGACATTGGCGACGAACAGTCCATCCTCGACGACCTCTCCACCTATAGCTCGCACCTCCGCAACATGAAAGTATTGTTGGAAAATGCCAACGAGCGCTCCTTGTTCCTCATCGACGAGTTCGGCACTGGCACCGAACCCCAGTTGGGCGGCGCCATCGCCGAAGCAATCCTCTTGGAACTCAACAGGAAGAAAGTCATCGGCATCGTCACCACCCACTATGCCAACTTGAAACTGCTTGCCGACACGCACGAGGGCATCATCAACGGAGCCATGCTGTTCGACACCAAGTTCATGCAGCCCATGTACCTCATGGTCACGGGAAAACCCGGCAGCTCCTTCGCCTTCGAAATCGCCAGGAAAACAGGATTCCCGAAACGAATCCTTGACGAGGCTTCACATATCACCGGCGAACAACACCTGAGATTTGAGCAACAGCTGCAACAATTAGAGGTGGACAAGAAAGCCATCCGCAAAAAAGAACGCGAACTGGAAATCGCTGACACCCTGCTCAGCGAAGTGGTGGCCAAATACAAAAACCTGCTCTCGGAACTGGAAAACAAAAAGAAACAATACCTCCGTGATGCCGCCAACGAGGCGCAGGAACTCATCGACAAGGCCAACAGCCGTATCGAACTCACTATCAAAGAGATAAGAGAAGCTCAGGCAGAAAAGGAACGCACCAAGGAGATACGTAAAGACTTAAACAAAGCCAAAGAGGAGATTGTGAAACAAGCCCTCACCGCCCCCTCCAAAAAGAAGGGCGTGGCATCTCCCCTCCCTCAGGAGGGAACAGGGGAGGCGCTTAAAGCCGGCGACACGGTTTGTATCGACGAGATGGAGATTGTGGGAGAAATCCTGAGCATCAGCGACACCGACGCCACCATCCTGTTCGACACGGTGAAACTGCGCACCACCCCCGACAAGCTACGAAAAGTGAGCCGCGCCGAGGGACGCAAAGTCCAGCGCAAATGGCAGTCGGGCATTGCGGACGACCTCAGTGAGAAAGCCGAGCATTTCGACTTGACGTTAGATGTAAGGGGAAAACGCGCCGAGGAAGCCCTCGATATGGTGACCAAATACCTTGATGAAGCTAAACTACTCAGCATCAAGGAAGTGAGCATCCTTCATGGCAAAGGAAACGGTATCTTGCGCAAACTCATCCGTGAGATGCTGAGCCACGACCACGAAGTGAAACATTTTGCCGATGCCTCACTGGAAACCGGAGGAACAGGGATTACGAGAGTATCTTTGAATTAAGAATTAAGAATTTAGAATTTAGAGGGATTTGCGTCGAACCCTCTAAATTCTAAATTCTAAATTAATTAGTTCTTTTTCTTAAATAAGGAAAGAATAAAGAGCAGCAGCACAGAGCCGCAGGTGCCAACGAGAAGCTGGCCCCAGAAGTTGGAGCTGGCTTGCAAGCCAATCAAGCTGAATACCCAGCTACCCAACACGCCGCCAACAAGACCGACGAGGATGCATACGAGAAGGCTCATGCCTTTTTTCATGATGAGACCGGCGAGAAGACCGGCAAGCGCTCCGATGAGCAATGATACTAAAATACCCATGTGTTTAGTTTTTAAGTTGTTTAGTGATTAAATAGTTAATTAGTTTTAAGTTATTGCACAGTATTGTTATAACTTACTAACATAATCCAATTTTCAAAGTCCCTTAGTCTTAAGGTAATTTTCCAGCTCAAGATTCTGTTGTTCAATGAAATCGAGAAGTTCCTCACGACCCTGCTTGGTCTCAGCCGAGGTGACAAAGATTGGAGGCAGCTCCTCCCAATCCTCGAGAAGACGTTTTTTATAAGCTTCCACGTTTGTGTTCAGCTCGTTATTACTCAACTTGTCAGCCTTGGTGAAGACGATGCTGAAAGGAATCTGGTTCTCACCCAGCCATTCCATGAAACCGATGTCGCTGTCTTGAGGCTCAATGCGGGAATCGACAAGCACAAAGGTGTACATCAGGTTGCGCCGGCGGGCGATGTAATTGGCCAGCATGACACGCCATTCTTCGCGCGACTTCTTGGAGCGTCTAGCGTAGCCATAACCAGGCAGGTCCACCAGATACCATTGACCGTTGACCACAAAATGATTGATGGCGATGGTCTTGCCCGGGGTGGCCGAGGTCTTGGCCAAGCCTTTTTTTTGGACCAAAGCATTGATCAAGGAGGATTTACCCACATTGGAACGCCCGATGAAGGCATATTCCGGCATGTTGTCTTTGGGCAACTTGTCGATTTTGCTGTTGCTACAGAGGAAATGTGCGTCTTTGATAATCATAATCAGCTCAAGTGAAGAGGTTTCTCATTCGGATCGTAAGTGGCGTGTCTTTGGAATTTCTCGGGATAGATCTCCGCGATGGTAATCATGATGCCTGTTTCCTCCACCTGGCCAAAAGGTGCGTTAAGGGCGGTGCCAAAGGAGCGCATGGTGGACGAAAGACTCATGTAAGCATTGACCAAGGGAGGCAATGCAGTACCACGTTCACGAGCGTTTTTCACCAAAATCCGGTAATTCTCATTGTAATTGCTTCCTGTGAAGATGGAGCGTAGTTTCTCCTCTTCCATCACGATAGGCAACTCCAGTTCCGGCCAGGGACTGACCAGACGGTCAGGGTCGGGGAAACAGCTCTTCATGAAGTAGAGGATGAGGTCACGTGTCTCCCGTTCCAATTGGGGATACATGGTCACCTTGCCGAAGTAATATTTCGCTTCGGGATACATCACGCAAAGATAAGCCAACCCGTCCCAAAGGTTATCAAGGGAGTAGATACCCTTTGACAGGCTCTTAGAGGGTTGATAATCAGGCTGGACGAAGGAACGGCCAAGCTCAATAGTATAAGGTAGGTATTCTCTCACAAACTTCTCGGAGTAATGGAAAAGCTCCGAGGTGGGTGTGTCAACCTGTCCCTTGTCATCAGTCTTCAATTGGTCGCAATACAAGAAACGATAACCGCCAACGATGGCGCGGTCATACGGGTTCCACACGATAAGTTGTTCGAAAGGGTTCTCCCCTTCCGTGTCAAACCGGTCCAAATCACAATCCAAGCCCGTTCCACCGCCAGAGTCGCGGAAGCTGATCTCCCGCAGACGGCCAATCTCTCGCATCACATTCGGCGCGTTGGAGGCATTCAAAATATAAATCTCGTTTTTCCCATTATTGGTTTTCCTCTTAAACTTGTCAAGGGTCAATTCCTCAAGGAGCTTGTCAACCGGTATGGGATCAATGATCTTTTTCATAAAAAGTCTTCTTTGTGTGTTCAAGGAATCAAATAGGTTTTCTCTGGATCGAAAGTCTGGTCTTTGTCAAGGGGTAAGTTATACGAGAAACAACGCAGTCTTTCAGCCCATTCGGCATCGGTGTGACGACGGTCGAAGGTCTGATAAGGCACCGGCTTCCCAAAAGTGATGGTGAGGGTTTTGTTCCGTTGCTTGAAAAACTCGTCAACCAAAAAGGCCATCTCGATATTCACTTTGATATTCAAACGTTTGCGAAGTCTCGCCAAGTTATAAAAGAACTTGGTGTTCTGACCGTCGATATGAGTGGGGATAATATCGCGATGAAATTCTTTTGCCTTGCTGATAAAGGTCTTTTTCCATTCAAGGTCCATGATTTTCCCATCTTTCACTTTGCGGGAGCACAGACCGAACGGGAAATAGCAGATGGCGTGCTCACCCGCGAAGGTCTCATTGAAGAGTTTTACGTTTTCTTCGCGGTTGGCGACCCCCTTCCCCGCCTTGTTGACGGGAATGAAAATGGGTTGAAGGTTCTTGACAAACATCAGGAAGTCGTTGACCGGGGTGACTGGGTCGGGGCAATAGGATCCCACGGTTCCAATCAGTGCGATGCCGTCAAGTCCGCCCAGAGGATGGTTTGAGGCCACCAGGATACGTTCCGTAGCTTTCAGGTTCTCAGCCCCTTCCACCACGATGTTCAAGTTAAAATCCTTAATGACTGCCTGCACGAAATCAACCCCTTGAAGATGTCCATAGCGGCTCAAGATGGTGTTGATATCCTCCTCATGAAGCAGGCGCTGGATCCGACGGAACAGCCAGTTAGGCATCCATTTCATCAGTTTGGGCGCCTTGGCTTCAAAGATCTTACGCAGATCTATCAGATTACCGTACTTGTCCTCCATATTCAAAAACAGCTGTATTGATGGTGCAAAGGTAAAATTTTATCCTTTCACTCCCGCTTTTCTTCTGTTTTTTCTGTTCAAAACGAACAAAATGTTCATAATTACGGCTCAAAAAACAAGCATAAAGAACTGATTTTCAAATATGTTAACATGTATTAACATGCCTGTTGATAAAATTGTTGATAAAAAAACAATCCGAATATTTCAAAAAATGTGGGAGAAAGTGGAGAGATATGGGAAGAAATGCATAATTTTGTATCGTTAAAAAGAAGTGAAGAGAATGAGCAATCCGACCGGTACATTCACCTGCAAATTAGACTCGAAGGGGCGACTGATGCTGCCTGCGGATTTCCGTGAGCAGTTAGGGAGTCAGGCCGAGGAAGATTTCATTTTGAGGCCCGGTCTGCACGGCCAATACCTGGAGCTGTACACCATCAGCGACTGGAACCGCCGCAGGGAGATCTTGATGCAGGTGAACACATTCGATCGGAGAAAACTCGACATCATGCGTAAGTACCTCGATGGTGTCAAACGCGTCAAGCTGGATGCCACCGGGCGACTTCTGATCCCGAAGGAGCTGCTTGAACGCAGCGAGCTCTCCAAAGACGTTGTCATCGACTCCATGTTCACCAACATGGAGATCTGGGACAAGGCGAAGTACGAGGAGCGTGTCAACGAAATCGATTCCGAAGCCCTTGCACAAGGTGTCGAAGAACTCTTCTCCAACCTCTCTTTCAACTAAATCTAACTTGTAACTTCTGAATTCAAAAAAAATGTATCACGTTCCGGTGTTATTACATGAGTGTATCGAAGGGTTGCGCATCCTTCCCGAAGGCACCTACGCCGATGTCACCTTCGGCGGGGGCGGCCATTCACGCGCCATCATGGAACGACTCACCACCGGACATCTCTATGCGTTCGACCAGGACGAGGATGCCGCCGCCAACGTCATCGACGACGAGCGGTTCACCTTCATCCCGCAAAACTTCAGCTATTTCAAGAACTTCATCCAGCTCTACCACCACGACAAGATTGACGGCGTCATCGCCGACCTCGGAGTCTCATGGCATCAGTTCGACACACCCGAGAAAGGCTTCTCCACCCGTTATGAGGGACGTCTCGACATGCGCATGTGCCAAAGCAACCCCACCGACGCAGCCAGCATCGTCAACAGCTACGACCATGCCGACCTGACCCGTATCCTCAGCCGCTACGGGGAGCTGAACAACGCACACCTCTTCGCCTCTGACATCATCATGGCTCGCGACACCCAGCCAATCGAGACCACAGAACAACTCAAGGCGGCAGTGCAGTCACGACTGCCTCGCGGCAAGGAGAACAAAGTGCTCGCCCAACTGTTCCAAGCCCTGCGCATCGAGGTGAACCACGAGATGGAAGCCCTCACCAGTTTCCTCTCCCAATGCGCCGACGTGCTGAAACCCGGCGGACGCCTCGTGGTACTCTCCTACCACTCCCTGGAAGACCGCCTTGTGAAGAATTTCATAAAAAGCGGCAACGCCGACGGAAAAGAAGAGAAAGACTTCTTCGGCAACCCGCTTACACCTTATATAATTATTAATAGGAAGCCCATCATCCCTGACGAACAGGAGGTCGAGGCCAACAGCCGCGCCCGCAGCGCCAAGCTGAGAATCGCAGAAAGGAAATAAACCATGAAGACCGAACGCAAGACCACCTCATCCAAAGGCAGCCGCACCATCATGAATATCTTAGGCGGCAACTTCCTCACAAAAGAGGACTTCTCAAAGATGTTCCCCTTCCTGGTTTACCTCACCGTGCTGCTGATGCTCATCATCACCAACGCCTACATCGCCGAAAGCACCAGCCGCTCCATCAAGAAAAACACCAACAAACTGCGCGACCTCCGCGTGGAATATATCTATGTGAAATCGGCTTTCACCAAAGCCTCCACCCAAACTGTCATGATCGACAAACTCGCCGACAAAGGAATCAAAGAATCACTTGAAACACGAATAGTCAAGAAAAAATGAACCGTGATCCGAAAACAAATAGTCTCCTGAGAACCGCTTTGGTTTACTTCGCGGCACTGGCTGTTGGCGTCATCATCATCGTCAAAGCCGTGTTAGTGCAGACCAAAGAGGGCGACGAGCTGCGCAAACTCGCCGACCAAGTGGAGACTCGTTTCGACACGCTTCAAGCCTCACGCGGCGACATCCTCTCTGACGACGGCAGCCTGCTCGCCACCGACGTGCCGATCTTCGAGGTGGGCATCGACCCGCAAGTCATCGACGACAGCTTGTTCAATGCCGACATCGACCTGCTGAGCCAACAGCTGGCTACCCTCTTCCCGAAACGTAACGCCGCGAAGTGGAAGAAAGGACTCATCGAAGCCAAAGCAAAAGGGAAACGCTATTTCCTTGTCGGCCTCAACGTCACCCTCGGCGAGTACCGTCAACTGGAACAATGCGCCATCCTCAACCAAGGTAACCTCAAGGGCGGCCTAACCAAGTCACAGCCTAAGTTCAAACGCATTCACCCCTACGGCTCCCTCGCCGTACGTACCATCGGCTATGTCAACGACAGCCTCACCGTAGGACTTGAGAGCGCATGTGACACCATCCTCAGAGGACAAGACGGACATCATCGTCAACGCCACCTGCACCACGGCGTGTGGATCCCCATCGAAGACGAGAACAACATCGAAGCCGTCAACGGAAACGACATCGTGTCCACCCTGAACATCGGCATCCAGGACATCGCCGAACGCGCCCTGCGCAACGCCCTGGTGGTGAACAAAGCAGAACAAGGATGCGCCATCGTCATGGAAGTGGCTACCGGTGAAATCAAAGCCATCACCAACCTGCAACGCGACAAAGAAACCAACCGATGCCAGGAGCTATACAACTTCGCCATCGGCAACGGCATAGAACCCGGCTCGACCTTCAAACTCGCCTCGATGCTGGTCCTCCTGGAGAGCTTCCCCGACCTGAACATCAACTCGCATATCAACATCGGCGGCGGACCTCTGGTGTTCTCCAACAAAAAGATGTATGACGACCACACCATCCACGCTGACGGACGAGTCACCATCCGTGAAGTCTTCGAGCAATCCTCCAACAAAGGCACCGCCAAGCTCATCACCGATTATTTCGGATCCAATCCCGAACGCTATGTCAACGGATTATACAGCCTCGGCCTCAACGTCCCGCTGGGAACAGGCATTGCCGGAGAAGCACGTCCCTACATCAAACACCCTATTCTCGACAAGACCCATTGGTCAAAGACCTCACTCCCGTGGATGTCGATCGGATACGAGCTGCGACTCCCCCCCCTGCAAATCCTCACCCTTTATAATGCAGTGGCCAACGGCGGCAAGATGATGAAACCTCAGTTTGTCAAAGAAATACGGAAAGAAGGCATCACCCTCAAAACCATTGAGCCCGTGGTGCTCAAAGAACATATCGCCAGACCCCAAACCATCGACTCCATCCAAAGCATGATGGAAGGCGTCGTCTTAAGAGGCACAGCCAAGATGCTGAGAGGAACCGAATACGGCATCGCTGGAAAGACAGGAACCGCACAGCTCTACAACGTGAAGAAAAAAGCCTACAAATGGGTGAACGCCGATGGACGCATCGAGCGAGACTACAACGTGACCTTCGTGGGCTACTTCCCCACCGAGAAACCACTATACACCTGCATCGTGGTCATCAGCAAAGCCAAAGGACAGTTCTACTCAGCAGGCAAAGTGGCCGCACCGGCATTCAAAGAGATCTCGGACCGTATCTATGCCACTAAAATCAAAGGCATGATGGAAGCCGGACAACCTGAACAGAAAGCGGTTGACAGCAGCATACGACATCACTCAGAGATAGTGCCTTACCTCGACGGCATCGGCATTGAATATACCGACTGCTCCACGGGAAGCGAATGGGTGAACACTGTGTTTTCAAAAGAAGACAACCATTATCTCATTGAACCCATACAGTTCGACTCCCTGCGGGTGCCAGAGGTGAGAGGCATGAATGTCACCGATGCCGTTTACCTGCTGGAAAACATGGGATGGAACATCGCCTTCGAGGGCTATGGAACCGTTCAACAACAATCGGTCAAAGCAGGCGACACACTACAGCCAGGAAGTCTCATCACGCTAACCTTAGGAAAGAAATGAAACTAAAAGAGATCATAGTAAACTGCAACCTCATAGAAATCCAGGGAAACAAAGACCTGGATATCACCACGATAGCCTTCGACTCCCGTAAGGTAGAGCCGAATGCCCTGTTCTTTGCCATCAAAGGTACCCAGAACGACGGGCACGTCTTTATTGACACGGCCATTGAGAAAGGAGCCATCGCCATCGTATGCGAAGAGCTTCCCAAGATACTTCAGGAAGATGTGACTTATATCAAGGTTGACAACAGTGCCCTCGTGCTGGGCATCGCTGCCGCCAACTTCTACGGCAATCCATCCAGGTCGTTGAAACTCACCGGAGTCACGGGCACCAACGGCAAAACGACCATCGCCACCTTGCTTTACCGCCTGTTCACCGACGCGGGATATGCCTGCGGACTGCTTTCCACCATCGAGAATATCGTGGACCGCCAAGTCATCCTGGCCACCCACACCACTCCCGACCCCATCGAACTCAACGCATTGCTGAAACAGATGGTTGACCATCACTGCGAATACGCCTTCATGGAAGTCAGCTCCCATGCCATCGACCAAAACCGGATCGCTGGACTGCATTTCGCGGGAGGCATCTTCACCAATTTGACCCACGACCATCTCGACTACCATAAGACGATGGCCAACTACCGCGACGCCAAGAAGAAGTTCTTCGACAACCTGCCCCCCGAGGCTTTCGCCCTTACCAACCTCGACGACAAGAACGGCAGTGTGATGGTCCAAAACACCCGTGCCCGCAAGATGAGCTACGCCTTGAAACATGATGCCGACTATAAAGGCATGGTCATGGAAAGTCATTTCAACGGGATGCTGATGAAGGTGAACAACACGGAGATGTACACCCGTTTGGTAGGCAACTTCAACGCCAGTAACATCCTGGCCATCTACGGAGCCGCTTTGGCACTGGGATTCGACAAAGACGAGCTGTTAGTGGAGATCAGCAAACTGCAAGGCGCCAACGGACGATTCGACATGGTACACAGCGACAGTGGCATCGTCGGCATCGTGGATTACGCCCACACACCCGACGCATTGGAGAACGTACTCAAGACCATCAACGATGTCATGAGAACCACTAACACCCAGCTCTCAACTCCCAACCCTCAACTCATCACTGTGGTAGGCTGTGGCGGCAACCGCGACACCACCAAACGACCCGAGATGGCCGCTGTAGCCGTCAAACTCAGCGACAAGGTCATCCTCACCAGCGACAACCCTCGTGATGAAGACCCCGAAGAAATCTTGCGACAGATGAAAGCAGGAGTGCCTGACGAGGAACGCCGCAAGGTGCTGTCGATCACCGACCGCCGCGAAGCCATACGAACCGCCGTGGCATTGGCAGAGAAAGGCGATGTCATCCTGCTCGCCGGCAAAGGCCACGAAGACTACCAAATCATCAAAGGGGAGAAACGCCATTTCGATGACAAAGAAGAATTAACCAACGCATTAAAAGAGAAATAAGACATGCTATACTATCTGTTTTCATATCTGGACAGCTTACACTTCCCCGGCGCGAGGGTGTTCACCTACGTCACCTTCCGAGCCGCGGTTGCCATCATATTAGCCCTCATCGTCTCGGTCTGGTTTGGCAACTATTTCATCAAGTTGCTGAAACGCAAAAAAATCGTCGAGACACAGCGTGACGAGGCCACCGACCCCTATAACACCCAGAAAAAAGGCGTACCCACCATGGGTGGCGTCATCATCATCGCCGCCATATTGATCCCTGTCTTGCTGATCTGCAAGCTGCACAGTGTTTACACCATCCTCATGATCGTCACGACGCTTATCCTCGGCATCATCGGATTCTCCGACGACTATATCAAGACATTCAGAAAACAGAAAGACGGCATCAAACCCGCGGTCAAGCTCGGCGGTCAGATCTTGTTAGGCCTCATCGTCGGACTCACCCTCCGTTTCAGCCCTGCCGTGCAGATCAACGAAAACATCCATGTAAAAATCGAAGACAACAAGGAAATCGTCGTCAAGAGTCCCGACGTGAAATCGACCCGGACGACCATCCCATTCGTGAAAAACCATAACCTCAACTACGCCGACCTGTTCCGCTGGGCAGGCCCCAAATGGATGTATAACCTCGCTTGGGTCTTCTTCGTGCTACTCACCGTCTTCATTGTGGCCGCTGTCAGCAACGGTTCCAACCTCAACGACGGCATGGACGGCATGGCCTCAGGCAACTCCGCCATCATAGGCTTAACGCTGGTCATCCTGGCCTATATCTCAAGTAACGCCGTCACTGCCAGCCACTTCGACCTGATGTACATCCCAGGCAGCGAGGAACTGGTGGTGTTCATGGCAGCCTTCGTCGGCTCGTTGATCGGTTTCCTGTGGTTCAACTCCTACCCTGCCCAGATCTTCATGGGCGACACCGGAAGCCTGACCATCGGAGGCATCATCGCAGTGTCGGCCATCATCATGCATAAAGAGCTGCTGCTGCCTCTGCTCTGCGGCGTGTTCCTTTTCGAGATCCTCTCCGACCTCGACGTGAAACACTTCGTCAAGCACGGAAAGAAACACAGAATTTGGAAGAAAGGCCCCGTCCATGACCATTTCAGGACCAGCTATAGCGATTTCAAGAAAGCCTGGCCCAACAGCACGGTCACCTTCAAAGGACATGGCGAAGGATACAACACAGTACACCATGAAGTAAAGATCACCATACGCTTCTGGATAGTAACCATCCTGTTAGCGGCATTCACGCTGATCACGTTTAAGATAAGATAGAAGTAATAAGAACAATTAAGTCGAGATATGAGATTTTTATTTGAGAAAGCAGAAAACCTAAGGAAACCCAGACCGGAGAACATGGCATCCAGCATCACATCGAAGATCCTGGAAATCCGGAAAGAAAGCATCAAGAAATGCATGGGTGACTTGCAGACCATGAGCCATCGCCAACGGTATGTGGACACGGTCAATGGCGTGATGTATTATGACGACTCGCAGGCCGAGAATGTCAACGCCACCTGGTTCACCTTCGAGAACATCGTCAACCCCGTCATCTGGATTGTAGGCGGCTCATGCCACAACAACTACAGCGAGCTTATCGACACCGCGAAAAAAAGCGTGAAGGCCATCATCTGCCTGGGAAAAGAGAAGGAAAACATCCAGATGACTTTCCAAGGCGCGGTACAAGAGTTCTATGACGCCGCCACCATCGGGGAGGCCGTCAACACCGCGGCCATCATCGCCCAGAAAAACGACGTCGTCTTGTTCTCCCCTGCCTGCAAGGACTATGACATGGATTATTCCGAACGGGGCGACACCTTCGTAAGAGAAGTACAGAAACTGAACGCTGAATAACCAAGGAACCATGAACAGGATCAACAGACTTTTGAAAGGCGACCGGGTCATCTGGGTGGTGGCGCTCCTTCTCGGGGTGATCTCCTTGCTGGCGGTGTATAGCGCTACCAGCTCTGAGGCACACGTGAAAGTAGGAGCCTACAACGAGATGGTGCTGATGAAGCATGCGGCCACCCTCCTGGGCGGCTTCGTCATGATGTTCATCGCCTCGAGGATCGACTACCGCCATTATTCCCGCGGCATCGAGCTCGTGTTGCTGTTCTGCTGCATCCTGCTGGTTTTCACCTATTTCTTCGGAAGCCGCATCAATGGTGCTTCAAGAAGCATCATGGGCTTCCAAACCAGCGAGTTAGCCAAGATTGTACTGATCACCTATCTGGCGAAATACATCGTGGTATGGAACAGCAAGGACTATAAATTCAAGAATCTGGTCGTCCCCATGGTACTTCCAATCTTCCTCATCGTCGCGCCCATTTTCCCTGAAAACCTATCGACCGCAGCCATGCTTTTCTTGGTGTGCATGATCATGCTCTTCATCGGACAAATCAAGTTCGGCTACATCATGGCCATCATCGGCATAGCAGTTCTTGGCATGGGATTGTACATCCTGACTGACGACATGGTCGCTAACATCCGTCAAGGAAGATACGAGAAAGTGGTGGCAGCAGCGGAACAACATCCCGAGGATGCCAAGTTACAGGAAAAAGCCAGAAAGAAGCCGAGGGTGAGCCGTGTGAAGACCTGGCAGGGACGTATCGAAGCTGCCAAGTTAGAGAAGGAAGCCAAAAAGGCCTCGGGCGAAGAGAACGGGAAAGCGCCACTTCAGATTGATGACCGCAACGCGCAAAAGACCTACGCAAAGATTGCTGTCGCCAAAGGAGGACTCTTCGGCAAAGGCTCTGGGAAAAGCACGCAACGCAACTTCCTGCCGCAACCCTTCTCCGACTGCATCTACGCCATCATCATCGAAGAATACGGGCTTGTCGGCGGTGTGTTTGTGCTCCTGCTATACATCATTTTGCTCACACGAGCCACCAAAGTCGTCAAGAAACGGCCCCTCAGCTTCGGAGCCATGCTGGCGTTCGGCATCGCCATCATCATCGTCATGCAAGCCATGATCAACATGGGCGTGTCAACAGGACTGATGCCAGTCACCGGACAACAGCTGCCCTTCATCAGCAAAGGTGGATCGTCGATGCTCATGACAGGATTCGCCATCGGGATGATCCTTAGCGTGACAAGAAGCGTGGAAGAAGACAGCAGCGAAGTGTATGAAATAGATAATGAACAAGAAGAACAACAACTAAATAACTAAACAACCATGAAAGTCGTCATCAGCGGAGGCGGAACAGGCGGGCACATCTTCCCGGCCATAGCGATTGCGGATGCATTGAAGAGAAGGCAGCCGGATGTGGAGATATTGTTTATAGGAGCCAAAGGAAGGATGGAGATGGAGCGCGTGCCTAAAGCGGGGTATCCGATTGAAGGCCTGTGGATCAGCGGATTCACCAAAAAGCCAGAGACCCTTCTCCTGCCCATCAAGATTATAGACAGCCTATATCGCGCGACAAGGATCCTGAAAAAGTTCAAGCCAGATGTCGTCATCGGCGTGGGGGGCTTTGCCAGTGGACCAACGCTGAAGGCGGCCAATTTCCTGGGGATCCCCACCGTGATTCAGGAACAGAACTCCTACCCGGGCAAGACCAACCGCAACGTGGGACAGAAAGCCAAAGCCATCTGTGTGGCCTATCACGGGCTTGAACGATGGTTCGACCCGACGAAGCTTCACTTTACAGGCAACCCATTGAGAGGCAACATCAACGGGAAATGCGACCGTAAAGAGTCGGCAGCCTATTTTGGAGTGGATCCCCAACGACCCGTGGTCCTCGTCGTTGGAGGCAGCCAAGGTGCCCTGGGAATCAACAAAGGCATCTCCGCACAGATTGATAAATTCAGTGACGGCAGCATGCAACTCATCTGGCAAACCGGAAAGTTATACTACGACGAAGCCCTGAAAGAGGTCAAGGAAAGACACCTTGAAGACTACGTCAAACCCACAGTCTTCATCGACCGAATGGACTACGCCTATTCAGTGGCCGATGTCGTCATCTCGAGAGCTGGGGCCATTTCAATATCAGAATTGGCCTTGGTGCAGAAACCCGTCATCTTTGTCCCGCTGCCCACCGCAGCGGAGGATCACCAGACCAAAAACGCGCAGCAGCTGGTCGATGCCGGCGCCGCTTTGATGGTCAAAAACCAGGAAACCGAGCAGGTGCTCATCCCTGAACTGCAAAAGCTACTCAAGGACAGCGCCTTGCAAGAGGATATGAAAAAGAACATCGCACAATTCGCACGTCCCAACGCGGCGGACGATATCGTAGATGTAATATTGAAGGCATTTTAATATAGTTAGGTAATGAATAAGCAGGGGAATAAAAGCGTGTATTTTGTAGGTATTGGCGGCATCGGCATGAGCGCCTTGGCCAGGTATTACCACAGCCAGGGTGCACAAGTGTCAGGCTACGACCTCACACCTTCCCCATTGACAGCGGAGTTGGAAAATGAGGGCATGGCAATCCATTATGAAGACAATCCAGCCTTATTGCCTGCCCTCATTGACATGGCCGTGTACACCCCTGCCGTGCCCAACGACCTCAAGGAGATGGAGGCCTTGCGCCAACGAGGCATCCCCATGATGAAACGCGCTGAGGCATTGGGAGCCATCTCAAAGACACGATACACCATCGCCGTCGCGGGCACACACGGAAAGACCACCACCACCGCCATGGTAGCCCACATCCTCCACAAGAACGGAGTCGATATGACTGCCTTCATCGGTGGCATCGCCAACAACTTCGGAAGCAACCTGCACATCGGACACACCGAGGAATCAGTCCTCGTGGTGGAAGCCGATGAGTTCGACCACTCCTTCCTACAACTCTCACCTGACATCAGCATCGTCAACTCCATGGACGCCGACCATCTCGACATCTATGGCGACAAACAACAACTCATTGCCGGTTTCAACGCATTTGCGCGACTCACCTCACGCTGCGTCATCAGCAAAGAGTCACTGCCCCTCGAGACCGACGGGACACTTCATTACCATTTCGGATTCCAAGAGCAAAACGAATTCAGGGCGGTCAACGTCATACAACACGAGGGAGAGACCGATTTCGACATCGAACACCTGGAAGGCCTCACCCACGTGCATCTGAAGATGGCTGGAACACACAATGTGTTGAACGCCACCGCCGCTTTCAGCGCGACACTGGAACTCGGACTGGATCCACAAGACATCGCCGAAGCACTGTCATCCTTCACCGGCGTGAAACGCCGTTTCGACATCATCGTCAAAAACGAACGGCACTGCTACATCGACGACTACGCCCATCATCCGGAAGAAATAAAATCTTGTCTGTCGGCCATCAAAGCGTCATTCCCTTCCAAACGGGTGACGCTGGTCTTCCAACCTCATCTCTTCACTCGTACACGCGATTTCATGGAAGACTTTGCCGCAAGCTTGGCAATGGCCGACGACCTGATTTTACTCGATATCTATCCTGCCCGGGAAAAGCCCATCGAAGGCATCACCTCGCAGGCCTTGTTAGAGAAGATTGCCATGAGCAACAAATGCATCTGCCCCAAAGAACAACTGCTCGACGTCATCGCCGAAAAGAAACCCGAGCTGCTGATCACCATGGGTGCAGGCAATATAGACCGTCTTGTTAAACCCCTCAAAAACATGATCAGCCAATGGTAAAGAAAATCCTAAGCATCGTATTGTGGGTCATCACGGGAGCCGCGCTGGTCACGCTGTTCGTCTTCGGACGCAAGTGGTACCTTGACACCCCGTTGCAGGGAGTGGTGTTCCAGCTGGATCGTCATGACACGAGGGGATTCGTGGAGAAAGACACCATCATCGCTTACACGGAGGCCATCTGCGGCATAGAGCATCATGCCTCCATAGGAAGCATCGACATGATGAAAATCAAACGCTTGCTCAGCGAAAATCCATGGATCGAGAGCTCCAGCGCATTCATCAGCCTTAACGACACCCTTTTCATCAAAGCCAAAGAACACAGCCCGGTGTTGCGAGTTTACAACAACGAAGGACATTCCATTTATGTCACCGAGGATGGCAACATCATCCCCTCGAGTCCTGTGTTCACCCCACGGCTAATCATCGCCAACGGAGATTTTCAATTCCCCGTGAGCAAGGACAACGCCAACCTCAACGACACGCTGTACGCCCAATCAGGACTCTCGGAAGCCCTGGCCATCGCACTGGCCTTGCGCAACGACCGGTTCCTCAACAGCAATGTCGGACAAATCTATAAAAACAAAAACAACGAATACGAACTAATGGTCAACAACCTTTCAGCACGGGTCATCATCGGTGACACCATCGCGGTAAGCACCAAGTTGTCAAGACTGGGAACCCTGTTGGAGAAATACAGTGGGACAGAAGCGCTGAAAGACTACAAGACCTTGGACTTAAGATATAAAAATCAAATTGTGTGTACAAAAAAATAAAACTATGAGTGAAGGAAAAATCATTGTCGGATTAGACATCGGCACGACCAAGATCGCCTGCATCGTGGGCAGGAAAGCCGCCAACGGCAAAATCGAAATCCTGGGATACGGTAAATCCGAATCCACAGGGGTCAGCAGAGGCATCGTGACCAACATCGACGAAACCGTCAATGCCATCAAAACAGCCGTCGATGAGGCATCGGCACAGTCAAACGTTGACATCAAATCGGTCAACGTCGGCATTGCCGGACAGCACATCAAGAGCTTGCAACACCGCGGCGTGATGATGCGCGACAACCGCGACGTGGAGATCTCCGACGAAGAACTGGAGAAACTGCGCCAAGACACTTTCAAAATCAACATGGTCCCTGGCGAAGAAATCATCGACGTCATCCCACAAGAGTATTATGTGGACGGTGAAATCGGCATCACACCCAAAGGCATGCTTGGCAGCAAACTGGAAGCCAACTTCCATGTGATCATCGGCCAGACCGCAGCAGCCATGAACATCTTCAAATGCATTGAGAAAGCCGGGCTGGAGATGGATCACATGATCCTGGAACCCATCGCCTCAGCAGAGGCAGTGCTCGACGAGGAAGAGAAAGAAGCCGGCGTCGCACTCGTCGATATCGGTGGCGGAACCACTGACATCGCCATCTTCCACGAAAACAAAATCTACCACTCCGCCGTCATCCCCTTCGGTGGCAACTGCATCACCGACGACATCTGCAAGGGATGCGCCATCATCAAACGCTACGCCGAAGACGTAAAAGTCAAGTTTGGATCGGCCGTGGCCAGCGAAAACAGCAACGACGAACTGGTAAGCATCCCTGGAATCCGTAACCGGCCACCCAAAGAGATCTCATTCAAAAACCTGGCTAAAATCATTCAAGCCCGTATGGAAGAGATCTTCGACCTCACCAACTACGAAATCCAAAAAGTCAACTCGCAACATCAACTGATCGCTGGCATCGTGCTTACCGGCGGCGGCGCCATGATGCGACATATCCAACAACTGGCCTCGTTCAAAACAGGACTCGACGTCAGAATCGGCTATCCTAACGAACACCTCTCTGACGACACCGCGAAAGAACTGGCAAGCCCCATGTATGCCACCGGTATCGGACTGGTCATCGAAGGCATCGCCCGCGCCGAACACCAAGAACGACTTGAAAAACTCAAGAAAACACAACCAGTGACCATCATCCCGAAAGAAACACAACCTATCGAGACAGAAGAGCCTATAGAAGAGGAAGAAGAAACCAGCCGCATCCGTAGAAAACGCTCCAAAAACGGGAGGACCAAGAAAGGATTGGACCTCACCCAAATCATCACCAAGTTCTTCTCAGCAGACGAAATAAACGAATAAAAAAATAATAACAATATTTATATGGAAAACTATACAAATAACGATATGTTTAAGCCGCTCTGTGAGAAGCCGTCCAACTACATCAAAGTGATCGGCGTCGGCGGCGGTGGCGGCAATGCTGTCAACCACATGCTTGAAGAAGGCATCCAAGGGGTGGACTTCGTGCTCTGCAACACTGACTACCAAGCCCTGACACGTAGCGTGGTCCCCACCAAGATACACCTTGGGAAACGCGAACTGGGAGCAGGAAACGACCCCGCAGTGGGACGTGAAGCCGCACTCAGCAGCGAAGACGAAATCAACAAAGTGCTCGACGAACACACCAAGATGTTGTTCGTGACCGCAGGAATGGGCGGCGGCACCGGAACAGGAGCCGCACCAGTAGTGGCACGTATCGCCAAAGAGAAAGGCATCCTCACCGTTGGCATCGTGACCATCCCCTTTGAATGCGAAGGCCGTCGCAGAAAACAACAAGCCCAAGCCGGCATCGAGGAACTGAAGAAAAACGTCGATACCCTGATCATCATCAGCAGTGACAAACTCCGTGACTCCTACGGCAACATGAAAATCACCGAGGCATTCAAAAAAGCCGACGATGTACTCACCACCGCAGCCAAAGGCATCGCCGAAATCATCACCGTCACCGGCTATGTCAACGTTGACTTCGAGGATGTCAAGACCGTCATGAAAGAAAGCGGCAAAGCCATCATGGGCACCGGACGCGCCAACGGAGAAAACAGAGCCGAAGAAGCCATCAAGATGGCCATCAACTCACCACTGCTCAACGACTCGAACATCGAAGGCGCCAAGAACGTGCTGCTCTACATTACTTCTGGCACCGACGAGGTCTCTCTTGACGAAGTGGTGGAAATCACCGAATACGTACAGAACATCTGTGGTAACTGCTCCGACGTAATCTGGGGTAACGGCGTGGATGAGTCACTGGGCGAAGACATCAGCGTCACCCTCATCGCCACAGGATTCGAGAGCGGAAGAAAGACAGAAGAAAGAAAACTGGAGACGGAAGAAAGAAGACCCAAAACAGAAGACAGAAAACCAGAGAACGATGAAAAGCCGAAGGTAGTGGTCCATTCTCTGAACGAGACGGAAAACAAGGAGCCTGTTACAGAAGACACCGCCCCAAGCAAACCCACTCCAGAAGTGAATCCGCAACCCGAAGTGAATCCGCAACCCGAAGTGAAAGTGGAAACCACAGAAAACGGCAAACACAACAAAGTGGTTCATAAACTGGATGAAAGCGATGATACCCCATCTTTCAACATCCCAGTGTACAACCACGAAAAACCCACGGTTCACCAAGTCACAAGCAATGCCCCAGCCCAAGAGCCAAGACCCACTGTGAAGGTTTTCGAGAACCCATTCGCCAATAGAAACGATGATGATGACAGCTTCGAAATATCCAACCATGGCAAGACAGCAGCGACACTCCAACAAGAAAACGCTGAGGTAGAAACCATGGTGATGGAAGAACCCAAAGTGAAAACATACGACCCAAAAGAAGAACTGAAACGCAACCGTCTCAGAGCCCTGAGCCTGAACTTCAAGACACAAAAAGGCCTCGAGGAACTGGAACGCCAACCCGCCTATATGCGCAGGGATATGAACTACGAGGAGATGGAGCCGGAGGACGAAGTCTCTCGTTACACCACAACGTCGAAGGGAATCAGTTCAGAGAACTCATTCCTGCACGATAACGTTGATTAAATCTAAAACAATTCCTCTCCAAGGTCGTCGACGAAACATCAGCCCTGACAAGTAATCGACGACCTTTTTCAATTATGGAAAAAAAACTATCTTTGCAGTCTAAAGTCACGCAAAGCATGTCACAGTTTTCCAAAGCAAAAACAATCAGTTTAGCATTCTTTCTGTTTACAGTCCTCACCCTCCATGCTCAAACCTACCACAATGACTTTGAGAATGGTTACACTTGGTACCCGCCCTGGCAAAACATCGTCATACAAGCAGACAGCCTCACACTCGACAGCACAGCCAGCGTGATACAACACTATTGCTTATGCGACTCCACCATGGAGTTCGGCTTGGGATTCAACTTACCTCTTCACGACAGCCTGACACACCAAAACCTGCATTTGCATTATCAGACAGACTACCGATACGCTGGAACCACAGGACATGGAGAGATAGTTTTTGCTGTCATCAGAGAGGGGAAAACCATCGTCTGGCAAAGCCACCCCTTCCCCGAACAAAGCCATGACAGCACACAATGGCACCAATTCTCAATGAATATCGACCTTCCCGCCGACTATCTGCCAGGCAGCACGCTCAACGCTTACCTATGGAACCCGAAAAAAGAAAGAATTCTCATCGACAACAGCACCCTCACCCTCACCTCTTGGCAACTGCCCACTTTCTTACCCAACATCCCCCTCTCAACGCTCAATTCTCAACTCTCCATTTCCCAAGACACAATTCCCCTCACCTACGCCATCGGCATGATGACCGAATACATCCTCGACGATGACACCTTGACGGATTACCATCCTTTTCAAAAAGACAAAAACAACAACTGGAAAGCAGAAAACGAGCTCCTCACCACCCTATTGGAAGTCGATACCACTCAGCTTTCACCACTCACCTTACAACTCACCACATCGTTCCACAAAGAAGCCAAGTTGTTGCGGCAGGCTATTGTCATCCCTTTCATTGACAGCACTTTAACTCTCTATCGAAGAAACATGACTGAAGAAGTCATTATCCATTCACCTTCTATCCCCCAACGTTTCCTGTCAGCGTATTACTTAGACCGTGAAGGATTCAAAATAGGCGAGGGAGAACGAAGCATCATCTCCTATCACCAGCTGGGGCTCTCTTCCACCCAATTCGATGCAGAACATCAAACCGCATATTTTAACCTTGACTATTGGCGCGACCATCCCATGATACATTATCCTTTGTCAGACAGCTTAACGGACTATTTCGAGGATCACTCCTATCAGCCCATTCACGAAGGCATGCAATGGACTCACAGTCTCAAGCTCTACATCGGCCACGACATTCAACATCTACCCCGCATCATGCCCATCCCTTCCGGTTACGAAGCAGGCATCGTCTTCACCGAACATGCCGACTGGACGGACATCCGCACCCATCGCGCCGTTCTCTTTGGCAACGAGCATATCACCAAAGCAAAAAAAGCAACGGGAGGCTTTGTCTATTATGGCATCCCTGTGACCAAAAGCGTCTTTTACAATAACCCCGATCAGATTACTAATTACGAAGTCAGTCAAGGCAGCTTCCCCGGACTGCAAGCCACCCTCAAAAGCGATCAGGAGTTTGAGAAGTTAATAAAACAACTTCATAAAATTGGATTCGACATCTGTCTGCACACCCCGGAACAATACACCACCACACCGAGCAATCTCAAGGAAGCCTTGGACTACATGCAGCGGAATTTCAAATCGACCACCTGGATTGACCACGGCTACAACAACGGTCCTGAGAAGAACCGCGAGGACATGGTCTGCGACGGTCTTGACCCAAATGCGAATGCCTATGCCGCTGATCAATGGGAAACACACGGCATCAAATACCTGTGGAACGCTTATTATGAAGAGAACCGACTTGAGCAATGGTATTTCGACAACAACCTCATGCAACCCTATCCAGGTTTCGGCGACGCTTTGCCCAACCGCCAGATCACCCTTTTAACCCCTCCCACCTCTCACCTCATCACTTGGTGTACTCCTTCCACGCTGGACGCACACACCGACCTTGACTGGGATTACTATTTCAGCGAGGAACGATTACAAAGGCTTGTGGATCATCACAGCGTGTATATCAACCATACCTATCCCGCCTGGGTCAAGCCAGGAAGAACCTTCTGGGTTTACGACGAAGACAGCACCATCGTCGCACTGCCAGGCATGAACCGAGCACTCGCCCGAGTCGCCGACTTCAGAGACAGGCACCTGATTCTCCCTATGACTGTGAAAAGCTACCTTGACTATTATTGCAGCCTGTTACAGGTTCACTATGAAATCATTGACTCAGAGCACATCCTTCTCACCAACCGAAGCGGCAAAGACATCAAAGGATTCACCCTGCTTTGCACATCCCCGATTCAATTTGAGGACAACAGGTACTATGAGTTCAAGAAGACGGGCGAAGGATACCTAGTATGGTTCGACTTAAAAGCCAATGACAAAATAGTTATCATAACCCAATAGCATAAAAATCTCGAAATTCTTAATTCAAAAATCTAGACTAATGAAAAGGCTCTCCGTTTTTGTTTCCGGTAATGGAACCAATCTTCAAAGAATCGCTGAATACTTTAAAGACAGCGAAGAAGTTCAAATTGTGAACGTGGTATGCAACAACCCCAAGGCCTATTCCATCGAGCGAGCCAAAAAGTTAGGCATCCCAGTACGAATGGTCAACCGTGAGGTATTCAACAGCCCGGAGTTCATACAAGAGATGGCGGATTTGAAACTGGATCTCATCGTCCTGGCTGGTTTCCTCTGGAAAATCCCAGAAGGCCTCATCCAAATGTACCCCAAAAAGATCATTAACATACACCCTGCCCTGCTCCCCAAATACGGCGGCAAGGGTTTCTACGGTGAGCACGTCCATGAGGCTGTAGTTGCCGCAAAAGAGGCCTTTTCAGGAATCACCATCCATTATGTAAATGAAATATATGACAGTGGAGAAATCATCCTTCAGGCCTACACCAAATTAGACCCGAACGAGACCCCCGACAGTCTCGCAGCAAAAATCCACAAGCTAGAACAAACCTATTTTCCTGTGGCGATAGACTACTTGATTAAGAATTAAGAATTAAGAATTTGGAATTTAGAGGGAGACAGGTCAACTCTCAACTCTCAACTCTCAACTCACTCCGTCGGTAGTGCCTTGAAGCCATTGCCCATGATTTCGGAGCTTTCAATCACATTGACGAAAGCATTCGGGTCAAGAAAACGGAGGTTAGCCTTTAGTTTTACGAGGTCGGAACGGTTCAGTGTGACATAAATCATCTTGCGTTCGGCACCTTGATAGAGGCCGCTGCCGGCAAACACGGTGCCGCTGCGGTCGAGGTCCTTGATGATAAAGTCGCGCACCTCATCAATCTTGTCTGTGACGATGAATGCCGTCTTATAACTCTTCACGCCTTCCACCACCAAGTCGATGATCTTGCTCTCGATGAAGATCAAAATGATGGAATAGATTGGGAGACGGATATCCTCGAAGGCAATCAGCGTGGTTAGTGAGATGATGCTATCGACAATCAGCACAAGCGTGCCTAAGCTAATCTTGGTATATTTATGGATAATCATGGAGATGATGTCGGAACCTCCGGAGGTAGCACCCGAACGGAAGATCACACCGATGGCCAAACCATAAATCAAGCCAGAAACCACGGTATTCAGGAAGAAGTCAGGCATGAAATAACGCTGGACTTCACCGTCCATGAAGAATAAAGATGACTGTGTCTCAGCATCAAAGAAAGCCCCGTCATGAATCAGAGGTGCATAACCCCACCATGTCTCCAAGATATAGGTAAATACCGGTATCAAGATGACTGAGATGATGGTCTTAATGCCAAACCGAGGACCCAGAATGATGGTTCCAACAATCAACAGAGGAATATCCATGCAGATGCCCGACAGGGAGATTTTCCATCCCCACAGGGCGTTGAACACGTTGGCGAGACCATACACACCGCCAGGTGCCAAGTGATAAGGGTTCACAAACATCACGTCGCCAATGGCGAACAAGGCCGAGCCAAGTACCAAGTAAAGGTACGCCACAATTTGCTGTTTCAGTTTTTCGTTTTTCATGGCATGAAAGGTTTTGAAACCGCAAAAGTACAAATTTTTCGACTATAAAATCAAATCACCTCCTGAACTTTAAATACAGGGCAAAATGTTCGTCTCGGAACTCCTTGGTCAGCATATTGGCCGCCTCGCCAATAATCACAAAACGGGTTGTGTTTTAAAGTACTCAGCGATACAATAAAACCATTTTTTAGCAAAAACATTATCAAGGAATCTCCATAACAAAGAATGGCGAGGAATAGTTTCCCCGCCATTCTTTGTTTCAGAAGTCTTCCTGCAATTACAGCAGCTTCTTCTTCAGTGTCTCAATCATATCGACCGTCATCTTATCGAGGTCGTATTTTGGATTCCATCCCCACTCCTTACGGGCGCAGCTGTCATCCATCTTGTTCGGCCAGCTGTCGGCGATAGCCTGACGGATAGGATCGAACTTGTATTCCATCTCGAAGTTCGGATAGTATTTCTTGATGGCGTTGTAGATGATTTCCGGGTCGAAGCTCATAGCGGTGACATTGAACGAGTTACGATGCACTAACTTGCTTGGGTCGGCTTCCATGATATCCACCATGGCATCCAAAGCGTCAGGCATGTACATCATGTCCATATAAGTGCCTTTGCTGATGGGGCAATAGAACTTCTCGCCCTTCACGGCAGCATAATAAATCTCCACGGCGTAGTCGGTGGTGCCACCGCCAGGCAACGTCAAATTGCTGATGAGGCCAGGGAAGCGGACGCTACGGGTATCCACACCGAAACGGGTGAAGTAATAGTCGCTCAGCAACTCACCTGTGACCTTGGTCACCCCATAAATCGTGTTCGGACGCTGGATGGTATCCTGAGGCGTGTTGTCGTGAGGTGTACTGGCACCAAATGCACCGATGGATGAAGGCGTGAAGACAGCGCAGTTGAAGATTCGAGCCGTCTCAAGGCAGTTCACTAACGAGCCAATGCCGACATTCCAACCCAGCATGGGATTCTTCTCAGCCGTGGCTGAAAGGATGGCAGCAAGGTTATAAATGGTGTCGATGTTGTAACGTTTCACCACATCAACAATTTGCATAATCTGTGTAGAATCAATCCTTTCAAAAGGACCGTTTTCTGCGATTTCACCAGTCAAAGGGCGAAGATCCGAAGCCACCACATTCTCGTTTCCATAGGTAGCACGGAGCTTCTTCACCAATTCTGTTCCGATTTGTCCACCGGAACCGATGATCAATATCTTTTTCATTTTATGATACTATTACGTATTGTTTTCCGATTTTAAGTTTGCAAAATTAAAGAATTTTCGTATTATTGCACTCAGTTTTATCAATTATTCACTTAAAAACTACGAAAATGAAAACAAAACTTTTAATCGTATTAGCAGCAGTTGCCATGCTTTTCACTGCTTGCAAAAAAGACCCAGAACCTGAACTAGGCAACAACCAACTGATTTATAATGGCGTCGTATATGACTTAACCAGCTTTTATGAACCCGATACTTACATGTTTTACTATGGTGCCGAGGCGGTGACGAAAAACGAAACGGATATTCCTAAGTTTACTTTTAATGCAGACGGATATTATGAAACGCTGAACACCTCCTTTGATTTGACCCAAGGTCCCATTGAGGTGATGACTTCTGGTTATTGGATAACGTTGACATGGAACGACCAAAGTCACCCTGATTTTTCCGCCGGAAACGGGAACGGATACATGAATGGCAGCTTTGGCGATGAATATGATATTGCCACTCCCTTTAAGAGCGGCACCATCACCTTCACCAAAGATGACACTGCTTTTACCGTCCTCATTGAAGGTGTCTTGAAGAATGGCGACACCATAGCTATGAAGCTTTATGTCCCACTTAACTAAAACATTAAGTAGGAAATCTTATCATCTCAAACAATGCTGATTAACAAATATTATGAGAACAAAACTTATCATCGTATTGGCAGCGGTAGCCATGTTGTTCACCGCTTGTGGCAAAGATAAAACCTATAAGAACGAACTGACTTGGAATGGGGAAACCCGACAACTAACCAGCAGTGTTCAAGTCTATCATGATGGCACAGCCTATTATATTAGTGGTTGGACCGAGTTGGAAGAAGAACAGGATCACCCAGAGTACTCCTTCGACTGTGAAATTAACAAAGACAATCTCAATAAGACTTTTGACTTAGCGGCAGGTAACATCGCTGAACAAAACGGCTACTGCATTTGGGCCAACAAGTTTTATAGCCCTGAAAATCATTGGTTTTACAACAAATTCCACCACAGTGTCCATGGAAACACATGGAGTGGTCACATCAATGGAACCAACTTTGAGAACACTTCCATCTTCAAGAGTGGCGAGATGACCATCACCCTTGAGAATGATGCCTTCGTTCTGTCGCTTGACGGTGTCTTAAAGAGCGACGACACCTTCACCGTTGACCTCTACATTCCGAGAGAAAAATTCATTAACAGATAAACATTACACTAATGAAAACAAAGCTTTTAATCGTACTGGCAGCGGTAACCTTGTTATTCACCGCTTGCAAAAAAGATGAACAAACCATCGCCGACAACACATTCATTTACAACGATGTCACCTATCACATGACAAACCTAGAGCTTTACGGAGGCATTAGTGGAGAACTGGTAGGAGAATCCACTGAATTAGGCCCACAAGGGTACCCCGCAGTTAGTTTCTGTGGTCATCACATCTTTCAATCACAGCTGAACAAAACCTTTGATCTCACAAAGTATTACACCAGCAGTAACAATGAAGAGCTGCAATTGTTTGTCTGTGGCGAGATCGTCGATTTTGGTTTCCGTATCGACAATGAATGGTGGGATGGTCATATTGGAGAAACCAATTTCGATCGTACCATTTTCACCGAAGGCACCATGACCATCACAGGTGATGAAAACAGCGATTTCGTTTACACTGCCAGTGGCAAGTTGATAAACGGCGACACATTCGAGTTCAGGATTGTGCTTCCCAAAGGCTGGTACAATTGGCAATATGAATAGAATTAAAAATTTAGAATTTAGAGGGATTTGTCGCTCTCTCCCTCTAAATTCTAAATTCTAAATTCCAAATTACTTCAAAACACCGAGTTCCTTGCCAATCTTCACGAAGGCGGCGATGCACTTGTCGAGGTGCTCACGCTCGTGGGCGGCGCTCACCTGAACGCGGATACGGGCTTGTCCCTTCGGCACCACAGGATAGTAGAAACCAGTGACGAAGATGCCTTCTTCCTGTAACTTGGCGGCGAACTTCTGCGACAGCGGGGCGTCGTAGAGCATCACGGCGCAGATGGCGGATTGCGAAGGCTTGCAGTCGAAGCCGGCCTCAGTCATCTTCTTGATGAAGTAGTCAGTGTTGGCGTGCAGCTTGTCTTGCAGCGTGTTGGTCTCGCTCATCATCTCGAACATGCGGATACCAGCGGCCACGAGGCCAGGAGCCATCGAGTTGGAGAAGAGGTACGGACGGGAACGCTGACGCAGCATGTCGATGATTTCCTTGCGACCGGTGGTGAAGCCACCCATGGCGCCACCGAAGGCCTTGCCGAGGGTACCAGTGAGGATCTCAATCTTACCACGGAGGTTGTAGTGCTCGGTGACACCACGACCCGTGCGGCCGACCACACCAGCGGAGTGGCTCTCATCGACCATCACCATGGCGTTGTACTTCTGGGCCAATTCATAGATCTTATCGAGCGGGCATACGTTGCCGTCCATGGAGAACACACCGTCAGTGACGATGAGGCGGAAACGGCATTTCTGCGCATCCTGAAGTTGCTTCTCGAGGTCAGCCATGTCGGCGTTGGCATAACGGAAGCGCTGGGCTTTGCAGAGGCGAACACCGTCGATGATGGAGGCGTGGTTCAGCGCGTCGGAGATGATGGCGTCATCAGGTCCAAGCAACGGCTCGAACACACCACCGTTGGCATCGAAGCAAGCGGCGTAGAGGATGGTGTCCTCAGTGCCGAAGAACTCAGCAATCTTAGCTTCCAGCTTCTTATGAAGGTCTTGGCAACCACAGATGAAACGCACGGAGGCCATGCCATAGCCACGGGCATCCATGCCGTCTTTGGCGGCTTGAATCAGCTCCGGATTGTCAGCGAGGCCGAGGTAGTTGTTTGCGCAGAAGTTGAGGCAAACCTTACCACCAACCATGATTTCAGCACCTTGTGCACTCTCGATGATACGTTCACGTTTGTAGAGGCCATCGGCTTCAATCTGAGCCAATTCCTTCTTCAGATATTCTTGAAAATTTGCGTACATTTTGTATAGTTTTAAGTTGTTCTGTTGTTCAGTGAGTCATTTGACTGGCTGCAAAGTTACAAAATGCTTCGATAGATTGCGTTCTTTTTTTGTTTTTTTGAACACACCGACGACTATTTCTTCTTCCGCTTGCGCAGCAGATAGGCACCGCCGAGGCAACTCAGCAGCAGTATGCCACCATCGAGAGGGGCGTACTGGTCCGTCGTCAAGCCCAGCAGAGGAAGTGTCGGGAGTTCATCCCCCGTCATCCCACGCCGTCCGTTGATGTCGAACTCCTCATCCTGAAGGATGATCTGGGCTTCCGCCTTTGGCGACACCGCTGGACCCAGCAGCGCGACCGTCATGACCATCGCCATGAGGATGGTTCTCACACTCATTCTGACTTCTCTCTTCTGTCTTCTTTCTTCTCTTTTCATGACTTTACCCTCCCTTATCTCTTGTTGATGACTATTTTCTGAACTCTCACATTTCCTTGGCTGGTCAGACGCAGCAGGTACACGCCCGAGGCGAGGCTCCGCTGTCGTATTCCTCGACCGCGAGACCCTCATCCGAGCCCGATGTCTTCCAGTTGCCCGCCACACGCATCCCGTTCGTGAAACGCAGCGTCTGGGAAATCAAAAAAAATTAATTTTTTTAAAAATTTTTAAAAAACAAAAAAATTAGTATAAAGAACGGAATAAAGCAATTTCTAACATCATCCATGTTATTTCGTTTATATTTTGTATTTTTGCAGCGTTTTTATTCACTCCATCATGGAAAACGCCTTATACATCTATAACAGCCTCTCACGCTGCAAACAACCTTTCAAGCCACTCAACGCCCCGCATGTGGGCATGTACGTCTGCGGTCCTACCGTCTATGGCGACGCCCACCTGGGTCACGCCCGTCCTGCCATCACCTTCGACCTGGTGTTCCGCTATTTGAAACACCTCGGCTACAAAGTGCGTTATGTACGTAACATCACCGATGTGGGTCACCTGGAACACGACGCCGATGAAGGCGAGGACAAAATCGCCAAGAAAGCACGACTCGAGAATCTTGAACCCATGGAGGTGGCACAGTACTACACCAATCGCTACCATGCCGCCATGGACAAGCTGAATGTGCTACGCCCGTCCATCGAGCCACATGCCTCAGGCCATATCATCGAACAGATCGCCATGGTGCAGAAGATCCTCGACAACGGCTTCGCCTACGTGGAGAACGGCTCCGTGTATTTCGACATCGAGAAATATAATAAGGTGCATCCTTACGGTATCCTCTCGGGACGCAACTTCGAGGAGATGCTCAACACCACGCGCGAGCTGAGCGGCCAGGAAGAGAAACACAACCCCGTTGACTTCGCCCTATGGAAGAAGGCCGAGCCGAAACACATCATGCGCTGGCCCTCACCTTGGAGCGACGGCTTCCCGGGATGGCATGCGGAATGCTCCGCGATGGGGTGCAAATACCTCGGCGAGACCTTCGACATCCACGGCGGTGGCATGGACCTCATGTTCCCCCACCATGAGTCGGAAATCGCCCAGAGCATGGCTGCCAACGGCAAACAACCCGTGGTCTATTGGATGCATAACAACATGATCACCATCGGCGGACAGAAGATGGGCAAGTCATTAGGCAACTTCATCACCCTCGATGAGTTCTTCAATGGCAGCCACATCAACGCCAAGGGCGAGGAGATGCTTGCGCAGCCCTACAGCCCCATGACCATCCGTTTCTTCATCCTGCAAGCCCACTACCGCAGCACCCTCGACTTCAGCAACGAAGCCTTACAAGCTGCTGAAAAAGGCTACAACCGCCTCATGGAAGGTGTCAAAACCGCCAATGGGTTGAAAGCCACCGATAGCGCTGCCGACCTCGACATCCAAAAGATCGCTGATGCCTGCTATGACGCCATGAACGATGACTTCAACAGCCCTATCGTCATCGCTAACTTATTTGAATTGGTGCGCATCATCAACACCATCAAAGATGGCAAAGCACAGATCAACGCCAAAGAGCTGGAACTGCTTAACAAGACCCTCAACGGCTTTGTGTTCGACATCCTGGGTCTCGTTGACAGCAATGCCTCCGAAGGCAATGGCGACCTGGTGAAAGGCCTCATGCAGACCATCATCGACATCCGCAAGGAAGCACGCGCCAAGAAAGACTGGGCCACCTCGGACCTCATCCGCGATGAGCTTGCCAAATATGATATCGTTTTAAAAGACGGCAAAGAGGGGACTAGTTGGAGCAAGAAATAATTTAGAATTTATAATTTATAATTTAGAGATTTTTTGCCTTTGGGGGCAACCTGATCATGAAGAAAGCATTTTTGTTTTTAGCGTTTTTTTTCGCACCTTTTTTTGTTTTTTCACAAACCACCAACCCTCTCTGGAACGACAGCCGTAACATCTGGGAAATCGACACCCGGCTCGGGAGATATTTCCCTTTTGAGGAACGTCATGCCTATATGAAGGTGTTACCTCAATACGGTCTCGACTTACGTGTCTCCCGACAGACCGACGGACGGGCGCAGTGGGAAAAAGACTTCAACTACCTCTCTTACGGGGCGTTTCTCCGTTTCGAGAAAAACAACGTGGACAGCATCCAATACAAATACCGTGATGAGAGCGGCAACGAGATAGAGAGCTGGAGGCCTCTTGGCGACTGTATCTCCACGGGAGGCTTCATCAACGGGCACCTGTATCGTGGCAAATACTGGTCGTTCGACTATGACCTCATGGGTGGTCTCTCGTTTTGGACCAAACACGGTGACGAGTTCATCGGCTCTGTTGTCAACGTGCATTTGGCCATTGACGCAGGTCCCACTTTTATGATCGAGGACAACCTTGACTTCCTCATCCGTTACCAGTTCTCCCACTCGTCCAACGCTGCCTTTCGTCTGCCCAACTGCGGCATCAACGTGTTCAGCTGGCTTGCGGGAGTGAGGTATCACCCCAACGGAAGGCCGGTACTCATTCCCAAAGAGTCGCCACGTCCCGAGTTCAAGAAGACCACCGCAGTCTTTGCCAGCAACTCGGTCGGACTGTTGCAGACCAACGAATGGATGCGCAGCTATCAAGCTCCCGACGGGTCAATGCTTCCCGACATGCCTTCAGAACGTCCTTATTATTTCGCCGATGTGATACAAGTGGGCATCCACCGGCAGTTCCATCCCAAGTTCAGCTATGATGTGGCTTTGGATTTCGGCTGGACCGGCGAGTCCAAACGCATGTACCAAAAAGCCCATCAGATGTATGATGAAGGCCATGAATATTTCACGGGTGACGATGCCATCCCCTTGATGGAATACCGCTTTGCCCGCGGGCTCCATCTGGCACCCTCTGCCATGTTCGAAATCAACTACAACCGCTTTGCCTTCTGCCTCGGCGGTGCCTATTACCTCTGGCACGGCATCTATTACGGCACCGACCAGAAAAAGACCTGGGGTCTGCCCGAGTCGTCGGAGAGCAACTTCGAGGACGCCTATCTCCCACCCTGCTACCGCACTTTCTACGGTCGCTTAGGCTTCAAATATTACCTCGGTGAGAAACGCAACATGTTCGTCGGCTCCTTCATGAAGGTTCACGAGGTGGTAATCGACTATGCTGAATTCACCTTCGGGATCAATTTGTTCCAATGGGAATAAAAACGTAGAGACGCCATAATATGACGTCTCTACAGAATTCGATAATCAATCTGGTTTTACACCATCAGTGCGCCGACCAATCCCAAGATTGCGTAGAACTCAGGAAGAGCAGCGTAGATCAGCGTGTTCGTGAACACGTTGTGACCCTGGCTCACGCCGACGATACCGTTGGCACAAACCTGACCCTGACGGATGGCGGAGATCATGCAGACCAAACCCACACAGAGACCCACACCAAAGATGATGAGACCCTGTGACGGATCAGCCTTCAGCTTGCTCAACAGCATGAAGAATGCCACGAAACCATAGATACCCTGGGTGGCCGGCAATGCCGACAACACCATGAAATTACCCGATGCCTCAGGGCGTTTCTTGAGACCACCTTCAGCAGCGTTACCCGCCGTAGAAGTGCCAATTGAACTTCCGATACCTGCCAAGGCCAACACAAGGCCTAAACCAAGATAACCTAAAATTGTTGCTAACATAATGTTGATTATTTATTGTTTAATTGTTAATTGTTGTATCTCTCTCTAAATTATAAATTATAAATTATAAATTCTCACCTCCCCAAAGGGTGATAACTCCGCCCCGAGCCTTCGTAACCAGAGTTTTTGAAGAACTCGAGGAAGTTGAGACGCAACGGATGCACAAAGGCACCCAGCACACACATAGCCACATTCAGCGTATGGCCAATCACCACGATGAGGATGAACCACACCCAGCCAACACCACCATCGCCCAAAGCCTGCAAGCCAATGGCGTTGAAGGCCTCGCCGAGCTTGGCGCCCGCCAAACCCAAAGCATACAAACGAAGGTAACTCAGCACATCACCAAGCAAACCCGTGGCCGTGTTATAGGTCTCCCATAAGCCCGAACCCACATTGAGCAAAGGATTACGATGCAAGTCGTTGAGGAAGAAGATGCCCAAAGCCGACAGAATGCCGAGGCCGATGATGACCCACTTGGTCACCGCCTTGTCCATAACACCCATTAGGGCCAAACCACCCACGATGACTCCACCCACGATGAGCAATGTCCAACCCCAAGTGCCCAAGGAGTTGGCGAAGCCCTTCACCTTGGTGCTTTGGTAAGTCTTCACAATCATGGCAAGACAGATATGCACAATACCGACAAGCAACGCCAGCACCATCGTGCCGTCAAAGCCAGCAATCGTTGAAGGCAACATGAAACGCTTCACGCTGTCAGGGATGCAACTCCAGGTAAGCATGTCGGTAGAGAAAAACGTATGGAACAAAAGTCCTATCACGGTGGTAGCAATACCCAAGGTAATGCCTAATGGAGCAATCTTACCCAACACCTTCTTCAAGCCAAGGCTTGCGATGATAAGCACCAAGCCATAGCCCGCATCGCCCATACAGAAGGCAAAGAAGAGCATGAAGAAGATGGAGATGAAGACCGTCGGGTCGAACTCGTCGTATTTAGGCCGTCCGTACATGTCGGTCAACAACTCAAACATCGATACGAACTTATTGTTTTTCAGCTTAATAGGAGGATTATCATCCACTTTGGCTTGATCTTCCAAGTAAAGGATACCCTCTTTGTCAAGCATCTCTCTCATGGCAGGCTCATGCTCGACAGGAGCAAAGCCCTCGAAGACTGTGATATAATCCTCAGCGGCTTTCTCGCCAGAGACATGTGCCAGATGCAGGTCGAGTTTCGAGAGGGCTTTATCCAATTCCTTCTGAATATCACCCTCGTAACATTTCAGTTGGGCAAGACGCTGGTCCTTTTCTTTGACTTGCGCTTCCAAGTCGGCGATCTCCTTCTCCAACGCCGCGTAGTCGCGGTCGGGAGCGGGCAATTCCTTCAAGGGGAAGGCATAGTCATCAGAGTCAGCGACAACCACGAAATAGCTGTAGCCGCCGATGTTCGAAATCTCGCTCAGCGCATATTGTTCTTTCCAGGCGGGGTCGATGGCCTTCGCCTTGTAGAAGTGTAGTTTCAGACCCGTATCCTTGAGACGTTCGAGGCTCTTGGCATCGAACTGTCCCCACGGAAACAGTTCATCGGCATCCTTGCGCAGTTGAGGCAACTGAGCCTCGATGGCTTCTTTGTCGCGCACTGTCTCCATCACCTCCACGGCTAAGTCAGTGGGTTTCTGACCTGGATTGTCGGCTTTTTCAACCGCTTTCAAGGCAGAGAGAGCCTTGCGGTAGATCTCGGCACGGGCGGACAGTTTCTCCGATTTCTCATCGACAGGCTTCATCGAGCGGGTGATGTCAACCACACCCACCGATTGCAGCTTCTCCAAGAAGGCATCAGCGTCGCCACTGAGCAGGATGAAATCATATTTCGTCATTTCAGTTACCATGGTTAGCCTCCTCCTCTTCAAGTATGTGTTTGTTTTTCACGATCTTTTGCGAAGCTTTGGAGAGGTTCTCCTCGTCTTCCATGTATCGTTTGATCTTACGTATGGCTTCGTTATAGCCAGGAATCTGTACCTTCTCGTAAAGGTTGACTTTCTGTGTGGTCTTCTTCCGTTGGTAATCCAAGATGCGGCTCACCTCGGTATAGACCTCCGACTCGATACCCAGTTGTGCAAGGTTTTTCAGAATCTGCACCCCGTCGGCATACCACATCGGCTTGGTGAAGAGGTTGATGTCCTTCACGTCGAACAGCACCTCCTCCAAGGCCGGCACGGGCACGCCTGCAATCTTAACGGTCTTCAGCT
>JAEEGL013698825.1_pt1 | contig 93415 bp, 82 predicted proteins | sample 9134231 | NCBI WGS metagenome assembly JAEEGL01 (sample SAMN16246548, study PRJNA631951) | gut metagenome | biome: gut microbiome; feature: rumen; material: fiber-attached | host: Bos | place: Iran: Karaj | collected 2018-10 | reverse complement strand
TCCCTTTCTCCAAAGAGTAACAAGCATCAGTCATCTTCTGTATCAAAGGGATAATCCATTTGCACTCGGGAAAGTCTGTCTGTTTTGCCAACATCCCAATGCGCATCAAATCCTCCATTATCAGTTTGTGATACATCAATGACAGTTCATAGTGAACACCATCTGCCAGTATCTGCTCATCACATTGTTTCTTGAAGGCTTTCAGATAGCAATCCAGCTTCTTATCATCCCTGAACAGATAAGAGGCAATGATCAGTGCCTTTAAATCCTCGAAGTAATGATTGGCAAACAAATGCTTTTCCTGATGCTTTTGAAGATATAGATATTGAGAATACAACTCGCAGTATATCTTCTCTCTGAGATCCAGCTCAGCTGCCTCACCAAACAGTTCTAAGGCTATCAATACATTTGGGATGTGCAAGGCCATGCTATAAGTAGATTTCAACTCTGCCTTGGCATCCAAATAATCCTGATAGCATTTCTTAAACAGTTCCCAATAGGCTGTATCCGTCGTCTCTCTATATTTTGCACCCAACACTATGCCGTATTCAAAATAATAGACATTGTTATAGATAAGCGGTTTCAAAGTTTTTGTATAGGAAGACTCATAGTTTAATTCGACTACTTGATTAAGCAAGCAAACCTTGCCTCTCTTCATCAAGTTAGGATTGAAACGCGCAACTAATATTTCATCGCAATCCAGTTCAGGAATAGCAATACGCACCTCCCTGTATCCAACAGGAAGCTTGTCAAAATATACCCTTTCCTTCTTCTTGAACTTGTTCAGCACCTGATGCACCACTTGCACTGGCTTCAGATACTTCACAGTGTTCCAAACTAAAGAATAATTCATTTCTCGAACTTCTTGAACCTTTGAACTTCTTGAACTATTATTCTATTTCTCCAAAATAGAGATATACTTTTCTGTTAGTTTTTCGAGCGTATTATTCTCCAAAATGTATTTTCTGGCATTATCTCCATATTTTTTACGCTCTTCAGGAGTCATATTATACACCTTCTCAATGGTATCAGCAAAAGCCTGACCATCGAAAGGTTCAATGCAGATACCTGCACCGGAAGTTTCAACATTATGATGCTGCTGATATGTACCATAGATGATTACCGAGTCACTATACATGTACTCGTTAATCTTATTCTTCGAGGCATCATACTGATATGACTTTCTGTTGCCCTTGATAGCCAACTGAACCAAACATATCTGGGCTCGCCTCAGAAGTGGCGGAATCAGTTCCTTGCTAATACGACCTCCAACAAACACATTCTCAAGTTGCTTATCTTCCTTATATACCAGCATTCCATCTTTGGCATCGCCAGCTCCCAAAAAGACGAATTTGATAGGAGAACCTTTCTGTTTCAAAATATTTGCAGCCTCCAACATATCAAACACTCCCTCATAGTCCTTATAGAAGCCAGTGAAAACGCAGATAAAAGAATCACCGATAAAGTCCCTGAGTTCGGTAGGAAGTTCTTCATAACGCTTTGCATTTTCGTCAAACTTCTCCGTGAACATGGGTTGGTCTATCCAGATAGTTTTCTCTTTCGGAAAACCTAACTTATCACAGATATACTTGTCACCCTTGGACATCGAATAGATAATCTTTTCTGCTCGCTTGTAAGCCCATTTCTCTAACCAGCCGAAAAACAGTGCACGTGGATGCCTGGGGCTTAATCCTTTGTTATCAATCCACGATGCAGGCCACAGGTCACGCACCTCTACAAAGAAACGAGCCTTTAAATGCTTAGCCGCCCTGTATGCAGCTACCCATGCAAAAGGATGAATGGAACAACCTACCACCACATCCGGTTTGCCATATTTCTCTGCCAGTTCATCACGATGCATCTTTACTGCATTCACAAACGACAATGTACTGCCCAAACCACGCCTCCAACCGTCATTTGTCTCGTATGCCATCGTCTTTACGTACGCATAATGTGCATTGGTGTTAATTTCAGAAACCGTACATTTCCCCGCTGTCAGATACTTCTTGGTGAAATGAGAAAACGACGATGCTATCACCAGAACGTTATACCCTTTGGCTGATAAACCATTTGCAAAATCATATTGCCTTGAAATACCGCTAAACCTGGGTTCAGATGAATAGTGATCTATAATCCAAATATTCATTTATACTATAACTCTATTTTTATTGTTCTCCCATCATATTTATTACATGCTACAGGACTACACCATGCAGTGTTCATTTCCTTTTGTCCCCCAGCAAATATGCATCGCCCGTACTGGAATAATTTCATAGGCCATACGTCTTTTCTGAACGATGCCACCTGTCGCACAAACAAGTCCTTTTTTGACACTGCAACAATTGTCACATCACGGTTCTTGATACCGCCTCCAAGTTTCTCAAATACAAGCGACAGTTTTCCGCCTCCCTCATGTGGCTCAACCGTTGTTGAAAACAGATAATATTTCTTTGTCTCACATCCATATATACAACTACCATTGAGAGGAGCTAATATCGTTTCTTCTCCTTCTTCTGATACATACCTTATATGATTTTCCGTTTCCACAGAGTCTGTAGCATATAACACCCCCCCATTGTATGGGAAACCCACCACAGCACGATACTTTTGCTGTCCCGTTTTCCAAGGCTGTACTTCCGTCCATTCTTTGTTGACCAGATAGATACCCGCCTTGGCTTCATTGTCACCAACGAAGAGGACATAACCGTTATCCCTTTCAACGATATTGTGAATATGTCTTACCGTACCCGAGGGGAAAGAATGTACCACAGAGATCCGTTGGTCTTTACCTAAATGATATATCTTAACTTCACGGTTTTCTGCATTCCTTCCGTAGTCGCCCCATAAAATGCCATCTTCCACAGAGCAGAAGTTTATCACTTCACTGAATCCCGTGGGATTATCACATAACTTGGTACATTTTTTTTTAGCCACATCTACCAGCCAGCATGTTCGTAAAAGCGAGACCACAAATTCTGTTTCCGACAAACGACCCGCACACTTAGGTTCCAATCTTTTCAAGCGAGAAAACAGTCTGCTACGGGATAAAATGGCAGTCTTTTTCCCAACAGGCAATGTGCAAATGAATTTTTCCTCATGAGTTGTTAAATCAACAAGGAAAAATGACATTTGTTTACACAGAAGGCCAGTATGGCCATCAATTATATAGAGCAAACGCCCCTTTATTCTTTCCATAGCCTATGCTGAGATAATGTCGAGATACCAAAAGAACATACTAATGGAGTTTCTTTTAGTGAGTGCATTCATTAAGCACTTTCACGCCATAATGCGATCTACACCCACTTTGCTAATTCATAGAGTTTTAGCTCATTTAATGGGTATAATACTGTGATTTTATGGCCTCCAAATGAAGCACCAAAGCTGTCTTTACATGATAATAATCGCCTAATGGTTTAAGCAAATCATGTTGAGGATTCAACCAGTGGGCATCAATAATATCCGGCTTAAAACCGTTCTGTTTGCAAATGCTGATAATCTCTTTCACTTGATTCTCAATCTGGAACCACTATAATTTGCAGGCGGCCAAAATTTAGCATTGGACGGTTATACGCATTAATACCAGCATAACCGAAGTCAAAAGGCTGGCGCCAATCTTGATCTGTTATTAGAGCCGGGGCTTGGGAGGTAAATCTCGCAATTAATCTCATGATACTTCCAAAGAAATAATACAACTTTGGAAACTTTGATGAGTTTATAATAATCAATACATCATTTTCTTTCGCCCATTCGTGAGCAAAGTATGCCACCACTTTGGTCCAACGTCCATTGTACCTGGTATCACTCGAATACTGATGGGTAAGGATAATTATGCTCTTTCGTGACATTATTTCCATCCGGTTTGTTTAGGGGTCATATAATCTTCACCATAGGATCGCGAACAATAGTTATGAGCCAACCTTGGGACATTCACTTCAATGTTCTCAAAATTGTGTCGAACCACCTCATCAAAGATTTCTCGCGGCATGATGTCACCTGGTCTACGATAAGACACCATCGTCATTATAAATGGAGAAGTCTCAAAATCGTACTTATACTCATAATGACGAAGTATTCTTCTAATCACACTGTTGGGGATAAGGCACAAAAAAAACTTTACAAACAGATATGGAGCAATCTTATAAGCTTTTCTAAGCTTGTGCCAATCTCCGTATTTTGCGCCAAAAAACTTAGTACAAAACTTATTCCTACGAAGAATTGCCTTCACTTTCGATGCTTCCATATGGTCAGTGTCTGGAGCACCTATCAACGTATATATGTCCACAGTTGTAAAGTCACCATATTGCTTCGATATAATGCCGTCCATACATCCAACAGTATTTCTAGAACTGTCATTGTATACAAGATCCGCGGGCAAGTTTTCTTTAAGTACCTTTCTTGCCCGTTCACGGTCAGGTAGTTTGATGAACACATCAGCATCCCTATCCCAAGGTATAAATCCGTTTTCTCTAATGGCACCAAGGATGGTTCCATAAGCCACCGAATACCATATATTATTCTCTGTGAGGACTTTGTCTATATAACTAACAATCCTCAACATCTCATTCTGATAAATTTCTTCCATGTTTTCCATTATACAACCAATTATTTATAACAATACCCACCATTCACCTCTATCATACTTCCATTGACAAAAGGATTATCTATACAGAATCTAAATGCATCGACAATCTCGTCAACGGTAGCGAAACGGTGGATAGCTGTCTTGTTGTATATGTTTTGCTTAATCTCATCCGGTTTCTCATTCTGCCAGGGGGTAGCCACAAAACCAGGAACGATTATGTTTACCGTAGTACCAGTTCCTTCAAACTCTTTTACAAGATTTTTGGAAAGTGCACAGACCGCAGATTTAGTAACACCATAAGCCAACACTGTTGCGTGTGGATGAACGGCCATTTGAGATCCAGTAAAAAGGATTCTGCTCCCTGCCGGAATTATAGGGAAGAACTCCCTCACCATAATGTAGTGCGAATTCACAGCAACCTCCATCTGTCTATCCCAATCAACATCAGTAGTTTCTGTGAACGACTTACGAATGCTTATGCCTGCATTGCACACGATACAATCAAGACGGTCTGTATTTGACTTCACATGGTTGATAAAGGCATATACCTCGTCGCGCTTGGTTTGATCCACAAGGTGAGCCTCGTAGTTTTCAATCTTTTCCGTAAACTCAGGGCCGACGTATGTGGTAAAAACATAGTATCCCTTTCCTACCAACAATTTGGCGACACCCAGTCCCATGCCAGACGTGCCACCTGTTACTACTGCATATTTCATATCTCAGTCACATTTTCACCGTTACGGTATTTCTCTATAATCTCTGCTATTGCCACACTTTCGCGACGACGAAGTTTATAGCAGCTACGTCGGTTATTAACAATCATAGAAAGAAATTCCTGAATCTCATAACGCAATCCCTCACCATCATAGCTATAGAAGTATTTCTTATTCTTGCGTTGGTCTTCATACCGCACTTCAAAATAGCTGGTAAGCCACCAGGGGGCAGGCACATAAACGTAGCCCTTAGTTCCAGAAATCACCAAATTACCTTCCGTCTTAACCCCAATACCAAGAGTAAAAGATGAAGTAGCATGAGGATAGTTGATGATGCCTTTGGTATATATATCCACACCTTTCTCTTTCTTGGTATGAAAACCAACATCTATCCAGTCTATTCCCAACAGTCTTACTATGGCCATAATCGTAAGTGGAGCATGTTCAGTTATTGCTCCACCCGCCTGCATTGCATCTAACTCGCGGGTCGGAGGCTCCACCATCTTACTCAGAGAGGCCTTTACGTCCACTACATCGCCAATAATTCCACTCTTTATCAAAGTGATAATATGCCCAAATGCTGGGCAATACGCAGTTTTGCTTGCCTCCATCAACACTAGATTATTCTCTTCCGCCAGACGATAGAGCTCGAGTGCCTCATCTTTTGAAAGTGTAAATGGTATTTCGCACAAGACATGTTTTCCTGCCAATAAGCTACTTTTAGCATAATCATAATGCGTCAGATGCGGCGAAGCGACATATACTACATCTATTAGTTTGATAAAATCATCAAAATCAGAGAATGCATCCAATCTGTGGACCTTGCCAAATGCCGCTGCTTTATCCTTGTCAGGATTCAGTACTGCCGTCACCTCCGCCCCATTCACCACCTTCGTTTCGGGAACGAAACGATGCGCTATACGTCCGCTGCCAATAATACCGATACGGTATGTACTCTGGTTCTCTGCCCTTAACATTGTGGAAGAGATCCCTTCTGTCCTGGGAAGATATACCACTTTACAATACTCATTCAAATAATCAAACTTCCCTAGCCAATCGCTACCTATCGCGAATATATCAACATCGTATTTTTGGATATCGTCAATTTTCTGACCAAGGTAGTCCTCAATGATAACTTCATCGGCAAAACCTGTAGCCTTCACGGCTTCTACACGCTCGAGCACATTATTACGCACATTGAGTTTTCCACGCCCCCGGTCGAAACTATCACTAGTGACGCCTACTATTAAGTAGTCTCCCAACTCCTTTGCACTCCGCAAAAGATTAATATGTCCCTGATGCAGCAGGTCGTATGTGCCGTATGTAATTACTTTTGTCATTATATTTTATTCTCAATATTTTACGTAATACTACTACATTAGTATTCTCTAAAAATGGGAAATGGTGTGTGTTAATAAACAATGATCCTCATTCATTTTATTTTATTAACGTACTCTATTGCAGATAAGAATCCATTAACCATGTGGTTAATTGTTGCATGGGTATCATAGTATTCTTTTGCTTTAATCCCCATTTCTATATACTTTGAAGGATTGGTTATTACATCTTTGATTATTTCTATCAGTTCCTCGTCTCTCTCGAATATAATTCCATTTTCCCCATTGGTAATATGGTATAATTCTCCTCCTGTTATGGCATCCTTTCTTGTTACAAAAGTGACACCATTGCCCATGCTTGTACAAACAGTAAGACCTGCCTGATAAGGGGAAATGCAAAGTATGGCTTTTGAATAGAAATCAGTCAACTGCTGGATGTCATATATGGCACCATGAAAAGTTACATTATCATTCAGTTTGAGTTGATTAGTTAACTCTTCAAGTTCCTGCCTACATGGGCCATCACCTATGATGTCAACGTGTACACTATTATTAACTATGTCTATTGCTTCGCGAAAACATTTCAAAAGGCAATCAACGCCTTTACCTCTATAGAGTGTACCAACAAATATTATATTCTTCTTCTTTTTATGATCAAAATGCACATCTGCTACTTCAACCGTGTTCGGAGCAATGAACACCTTATCCATATTTAACGTCGTCTTTTCCCAAAACTTTTTGGCCTCCGACATATAAAAAACATTTGCATCCCCCTTTGACAATACCCTTAACATAATTTTATCAAGGATGTTGTGTGATCTGTAAACGTGGTATGGATGAGAATGGGATACCCTAAAACCAATACCCCATGTAATCAACTTAAAAGAACGTTTTTTGAAAGGAAGCCTGATATAACCGATAGCATGGATATTGGATGTTATAGAAACAACATCATATTGTTCGGCCAATCCTCTTACTCCTTTCTGAAAATGAAAGGGACCGAACCTTATTGACTCAACCTTTATTTTTTTAAACTTGCAATCAGCATCATTGGTTTTGTCTTCCATATAGTGCGCCACAGTAACATCAACAAACTCACTTAATGCGTTGTAAAATGGCACTCTATAGTTGAGGATAACTCTTTCTAAAAATAATACTTTCATTGGGTACAATTATAATATCGTATTATTTTCAACTCGTCTTATTATACTATCCATCGCACTTTTTGCTTTTTCCCTGTTTTCCATAATCTCACACTTCATGGCATCCAAATTTTTCATATGCTCTTCACGGGAAAGAGGTTTGTTAAAACTCTCTGCATTAACATCATCAATAGCAAAAACGACAAATCCCTTTTGGACCAGGTATTGAAAAATATATGAATCTTTAAAAAGGAAAACCTTCAATCCGTTGCGTAAGGCATTATAAATATTACCCATCGCATGCTGTCGTATTGAACCATAGACAGCATAAGAACATTGTCCGATTAATTTATAATATTCTTCAAACGGTATAAAAGTGTCCAAGAAGCGTGTATTGTGTTTTTTGTCATTTATTTCCTCCTTTACCTTACGGGCATAATCCATCGCTCCATAGCTCAATGGAAGTATAACAAGTCTATCTGAAGATACTTCTTTCTTAATAAACTCCCATGCATCTAAATGATTATTTGCCGGAGCGGCTGAATTACCTAGTAGTATAGCCCCCCTGGGATCTTTTTCTTCACATTTTTCTGTGCCGGTATAGAAATTTGACCAATTATTTGGATAATATTCTTGTACGTTAAACTTTGTGAATCTCTTCATTAAAGCATAATCAACATCAATAACTGGCTGAAAGTAATCAATTCGCTTCAATGCCTGCTTCCTATAGTATGTAAACGGAATGGAAAACAATAGTCCTGTTAACAAATTTTTAATTCGCCTACTTGAGATACCGCCAATAATTACTTTCTTGGTAATTGGTTTCAAAGTATCAATATGAACATATGATTTAAGGCCTAGCAACTGTCCATCATATATATCTCCGCCCCAGGCCCACCATATTACAATCTTGTCCGAAGGTACATACTTCAGAAAACGCATAACAGAGAAATGTAGCGAATGAAGATATAGCACATCATAATCATTTTTCTGTAGACGTTTTTTGAAATCCTTTGATTTGTAATATAAAGAAACATACGGCTCTTTATCCAAATACTTGAGATGTTTACGCCAGCAATAATGTATGTATTCTGATGCTATCATCGCATCGTTATCGAAACTTTTTTTTACTGGGGCGGTGAACTTATCATCCTTAACTACATGTAAAAAACGAATTATTCTCATCTTTCAAAATCTATCATAAACTATTCTTATTCTTTTGGTTGTCAGACAATACCTCTTCAAGAGAAACACGTTGGAAAATCTCAAGAAAACCGCCCCTGGTAGCATTGTATATCTTCAATCCGTGAGCTTCAGCATAGGCCTTGGCTTCATGATATACAGCAAACATCTTGTCTTGCACCTTGGCTGAGTCTTTCTGGGACACCATATGCCCAGTTTCAATAAAATGCTGTTGCTGCCCCAAATATGTGCAATCTGCGCCTATCAGATATAATTCATCAAAGCCCAGATAGAATGCCAACTGCATAATACTATAAGTAATGGTAAAGCCATCGTAAACAGTCTCATAGCAATCACCGCTGAATTTTGCGAAATATTTTTCCTTATATTTCTTATCATATATATGATATGCCCAGCTCATGGGGAAATATATCCAGTTCTCAGGCGTATTCATCTGTTCATAATAGGCGTATGGAGCGAATACTTGACCGTTGTCCGTAGCCAACATCTTATCTTTCACTTTTTCATACACCTTCACATCTTGAATTCCAAAAAAATCTGGTTTCCAGTCGGTCTTATCATGAATCAAACAGATGGAATTCATGCCAAAAACATATTCACCATTCAGTTTCTCAAGGTCTTTAATCGTAAGGCTTGGACCAGTACAGGTGATGAAGCATCTTTTCCCTGCATATTTCCCTTTAAGTTCTTTTAATTTGGCATATCGTGGGTCATCGTAGCCATTGGCACGTTTTGAAACATCTTTTGCCTGCTTTTTTGTCAGTCGATTCAATGATATGTATTCATAATATTGATATATCTTATGAAGCGCCCTGGAAAGAAACGACTTTCTGAACATCCATTGTAGAAAGGCAGAACTGTTATATATATTTTTGAACATACTATATTTTATTTTGATTAATCAGTACTATTGTCAATGGCGTAATAAGATAAATAACAATAAATATATTCAGACTTTTTGAAAGATTGTTCACAAATCCAAATAACATTACGCCCAAAAAAATAATGAATAAAAATTTTTTTATTTTTTCATCGACAGTTAGACTATTGATGAAAGAATATGAGTATTTAATGATAAAGTAATACATTACAATCCCCATCACACCATACCGCGCTGCAAGATCAAAAAATTCAGAATGATTGCTAACGCCATGTTGTAGCAAACTGTAAAAATCTGTCTCAATCACAGACTCTCCTACCCCAAATAAAAAATGTGGCACTGAACTGAAAAAAGTGCTTATGCTTGCTCCCCAAAGCATACTTCGTGTATATAAGCTACCCTCATCCAATTGTCCAACATCGCCTTGATTTACCACCGTCGACAAGTCCTCTATTCGTGACATCATTCTCATATTGTCACCCAAAAAAGAGGATACAAGTTCAATAATGGGATTAAACAGAATTAGAATGACGGCTACAATTAGTAACATACCAAAGAAAAGTTTGCCTTTCTTCATCTTATTATTCTTATCTGTTTCCACCAAAACAAATCCCCCAATAATTAAAGATAAAACAATTATTGATGTCGCACGAGTGTTTAAAAACAAAATATAATAAAACAAAGCAGGAATAAACACCAACGAAAACAATCGTATAGCTTTGCGTTTATTATTACTAACCAAAATCCATAAAGTAGGTATTAAAAGCATACATTCCACTACAAATACTGTATTTCCCGCATTTGTATTCACCGTATCTTCTGTTACACGGAATGCGAATACTCCCTGTGTCAAACCTATTTCTATATTACTTATCAGATTTACGAAAAGCAACAGAAGGGAAAATGACCAAAGCAATTTTATTTCCTTTGAATTGTAATAATTTACTATATACACCAGAGCCACCGGTATCACATATACATGGCAACGGGCCAGGAAGTAAACTAGTTCGCGTGAAATACCGACAATACTGTACAATAATTGCACAATAAAAAAAACAAGAATCCATATTATTATTTTAAATCCCATCTCTTTTCCTGTAAAGGGATGTAATGTCAACGTAGACAAGCACCATATCAGAAAAAGTATCAACTTGAGTGCATTCGATATATTATACCCCAAATATGGTGTACAACCTATTGCAACCAGAGCCATGGTGCAAATCATATTTGGCCATACTCCAGGTCTTATCCTATTACCCTCTATTATATGTACTGTACTGTTTTCTCTCATACTCGTTACGTAATAACTACTCCTTTTTCTTAAAGAACTTCATGATAATTCCCTTAATTTCGATATACTCCGGCAACAATACTCTTTCATTAATAAATATTGTCAAGCCACATCCTACTAACAGTTGCAGTAGAAGCACTAAATAAAAGGAAATTGGAATAAAATTTAACAGATAGACTGGTACTGCAATGGCCAATGCGACAAGGAGTGACGGTGTCACGTCTTTCAGCTGTTCCATAATAGGATAATTAATAAGATCCTTGGAATAATAAGCATTCAAATAATAGCAGAAATAGCTTGTTACCACTTCACCCCAAAGCAACCAGAATATATCATTAAAATAAATACCCAAGCCTATCGGTATTAACGCAAGGATGGTTTTAATTATTTTAAGTTTTAATGTCAAATCACTTCTTCCACATACCTGTATTGCATTCAGATTAAGCGCATGCAGGGGGTGCAGCATCAGGCTAAAGCACAAAATAGGCAGAATCGTTGTTGCCATCTCCCACTTGGCACCTATTAATGTTAGTATTAACGGTCTCGAAATAGCTGCCAACATAAGCATGGAGATAAATGTTGGCAGCATAGTTGTTTTTATCACGCGCTTGTATCCAGACTTCAATCTCTGCTTATCATCCTGAATAGCACTAAGTACGGGGAAGCTAACCCGCTGAACAATCGTTGTAACATTATGGGAAAGCAGGTTTGCAAACTGTCGAGCCCGTGTAAACTGCCCCAACGATTGAGGTGAAAAAGATTTTCCTATCACAGCCTGATTCAGTTCATCGGTTAATGCACCGAGGACCCCACTAGCAAGCAATTTCCAGCCAAACGACCAAAGGTCTTTGAAACTCTTCCAGCTGAAAACCAGTTTGGGATACCACTTGTTGAAAAACCATAATAGACCTGCATTTAATACATAGTTTGATATCTGCTGTCCAACCAAAGCCCATACACCACAACCTGCCAATGCCATACCGATACCAATCACTCCACTCGTTGTAGCAGTAATGATGGTGATTATGGTCTGTGTCTTAAAATCTATCCGTTTGGTAAGTCTTGCTTTTTGCACTATGGCCAGCGCATTTATTACCACCACAGGAGAAACTGCTCTGGTTAATGCCACCAGTTCTGGACGTTCAAAGAGTATCGCAATCGGCTTCGCACAAAAAAAAAGAAGTACCGAAAGGAATATCGAAACGACCAGATTTGTATAGAATGCCGTGCAGTAGTCCTCATCTGACGCATTCTGTTTCCTAATAATGGCATTAGTGAAACCACCGTCAACAATTACGTTAAACAGGGATATGAAGATAGTCAGGATTCCTAACAGTCCATAATCTTCCGGAGTAAGCAGACGTGCAAGAACAATCCCTACCACAAAAGTTACACCATACCTAAATGCCGCATCCGTTGCACTCCAGAATGTCCCTTTAACAGTCTTATCTTTTAAGCTTCCTTCTGCCATTATTCTAATTTCTTTTCCTCCTTATTCCACATTAACCACTAGTCAGTTTCCCACACCTATTCTTGCTCCACATTGTAATGTCGCCTGTCAAACTTTGACCGACCTTCTTCTAGGTTTTCCATTGGGGGCAATCGTCACTCTGTGTACGATTATTGTTCCATTGGAGATGGTCTATATTTGACAAATCATCAGATCAGTTTTTATCAACTGGTTTGCGATGGTCTATCTCCCAGCCGAGTGTGGATTCTGTATTTCCGGATTTGTCACGCCTAATCCATGCACCTGAATAGTCCTGTCTATATACGGCGGGATTTTCACTATCATTTTTTTGCCTTCTTCCACACGCTCTGTATTTCATCATCAGAAAAATTCTTCCGTCTAGTATCTGCCGGGCTACTAAATGTTCTATTTGCCTTATATAAACTTATTTAATGTTATTATTATAATCCTTCATTTGCCCACTTTCTCCATGTCCTGGATATACTATTGTATCCGCTGGAAAGGCTTCTACCATTTGCTTTACGCTCTCCTGAAACTGCTCAACTGACCCACCATTACGTTTTTTGATAAACGGCTTGAATGGCATCAGGGTATCTCCTCCAAAAACCATAGTATCAATAGCTATGCAAACAGAGCCGGGACTATGACCTGGTGTAGCGATAAACTTAATGCTATGCCCTACCCACTCCATGTGCCAATTCAATTCCTCTGTAGTAACATCGACCCGTTCGACATTGTATATGTAATCTGGGTCATCATAATAGAATTGGAAATAGGCTTTAGCCTCTCTTGGCAAAGCCTCTTTGCATAGTTCTGAGCAAATCACCTTTGATGAAGGATATTTCCCAAGCAAAGCGTTAACACCCCATGTGTGGTCTGTATGCTCATGGGTTAAGAGAATATAGTCTAGCGTCAATCCGTTCTTTTCTATATACTCTATCTCCCGAAGGGACTTCTCACTGGCAGGATCTATGACGAGACACCTTAGGGTATCTTCATCATATACAACATAGCAGTTCGAAGTCATCAACTCATTTATTACTCTTTCTACTTTAATCATTTTATTGTGCCGTATATCCTCCATCTACAGGGAGTACAACTCCAGTAATCCATTTAGAATAGTCGGAAAGAAGAAATGCCACTGCATTTGCCACATCGACAGTTGTTCCTAGCCCTAAAGGATGCATTGCAGATAGATTGCTTTCATAATCATCGCCAAGCATATCCGCTGTCTGTTCCATTAATGGTGTCTTGATAAAACCTGGTGCCACACAATTGACCCTTATTCCTTTGGATGCAAGTTCTATTGCTAATGCTCGTGTCATGCTGATTATTGCGCCTTTTGTCATTGAATACGCCACATTGGGGGTAAATCCCACAAGACCAGAAACTGAAGATATTAATACTACGCTGGGATTATTTCTTGACAATATATTCTTTGAGATAAAGATCTTGGTCATTTCAATAATTGAAGAGACGTTCACTTTATTGACTTTCTCATATCTCTCAACAGAAAGATGCTTAATGGGTACCGTACATGGTACACCTGCAAAATGGACAAACCCATCGAGCCCCACATCTTTACATCTATCTAATATCCATGATTTTACCACCCCCCACTCGCATGTAAGCAAGTCGCAAACGAGTGCATTTCCCACACCACTCGTCATTTGTGCGACCTGCCTTAAATCCTCTACATTTCTGTCTATAAGTAACAATTCTGCTCCGTATGAGGATAGCATTAATGATGTGGCTCTACCTAATCCTGATGCCGCTCCTGTTATTAGGAACTTCTTTCCATTTAGATTCATTGAACTATTTTATTTTAGAAAAACAATACCATACCGCCCCATGTGTATCCAAGACCTTGGGCTACCGATAATACTTTTGTTCCTTTCTGAATACGCCCTTCTTTTACAGCTTCACAGAGAGCTATAGGAATGGTTGAGGACACGGTATTACCGAAGTTCTCAATATTACAATAATACCTTTCTGCAGGAATTCTTAATTTCCTGCGTTCGAGATTGGCAAGGAAGGTATTAGCCTGATGATAAACATGAAGGTCTATGTCTTCCATCGTAACGCCATTCTTATCAAGCACATCTGCAACTAACTGAGGAATGCTATCAAGAGAGTAATTGAGAATGGCAGGGCCATCCATGTAGAGGTTATCTGAAGAACGTGGATTTCCAAAATCGTCATACTTTAAGTCACCGGCAGGTTGTGGATGTCTTGCACCTCCTGTCTTCACTATTAGGTTCTCAGCACCAATGCCATCAGTGCCTATCACAAACTCGCCTACTTCTGCTATACCCTCGGTACTTACCAACGTAGCAGCCGCTCCATCTCCAAAAATAGTACGGTTACTCTTGTCACGCTCGTGCATGTACTTTGAGTATGTTTCACCTGTAAGCAGCAACACATTCTTTGCTTGACCAGCAACTATAACTGCTTTAGCAAGTGATAGTCCTGCCACAAAACCATTGCAACCAAGATTGACATCAAAGGCTGTCAGTCGATTTGATAATCCCAAGCGTGTTTGAATGGTACAAGCATTTGTGGGCAGATGGTAATCAGGGCTTTGTGTAACAAATATCAGATAGTCTATCTGATTGCGGTCATAACCGTTTTCTGTAAAGAGTTTTTCTGCTGCCCCAACAGCAAGGTCACTTGCCGTTTCACCATCTGCTGTCACGTGACGCTTCCTTATTCCAATTTTCTTGTCTATTTTCTCAACAGTCCACTCTGGGAATTCTTCTGCAATCATCTCATTGGTAAGGATGTTCTCAGGTAGATTGTATGAAATCGCTTTTATATATACTTTTATCACAGTTCCTGTCGTTTCAAAATCTTGCAATCAGCGATATTTAAAAGCACTGTTCCATAAGCGAAACCAGCTCCAATCGCATTCATTAAAATTATATCGTTTGACTTTATTTCTTCTCGATTGTGTACCATACACAAAGGAATGGAAGTACCTGCTGTATTTCCATACTTCTGAATAGAGTGCAAAAGTTTGTCAGGATTTGCCTTAGACTTCTTGACAATATAATTAGTCATAAAGTCATTAGCCTGATGGAATGCATATTTATCAACTTCATCAATAGACTTTCCTGCATACTCTAATAGTCGCTTAATGTCACGAGGCAGTTCTGAAATTGCGAAGCTAAAGACATCAGGACCAACCATAATGACATGTTCCAAACTACGAATACTGCCATCTTCATATTCCTTCACCTTAAGCGTCTCTTCTGAACTCGGGATTCTACTACCGCCAGCAGGCAAAATAACAGACTGAATATTAGAGCCATCCGTATTCATTGAAAAGAAACTCTCACCATACTGTTCGCCCTTACCAATAACACAGCATATGCCAGCATCGCCCAAAAGCATTCCTGTTCCTTTATCCTGTACAGATGTAATCTTTGACAGAGTATCTCCAACCATCACCATAACATTGTTGAAAGATGGGGATTGAAGGAAACTGTATGCCATCAACATGCCGTGTATAAAACCAGAACATGACATATTAACATCATAAACAAGAGTAGATTTCTTCAAGCCCAATTTATCTTGGAGAATGATGGAAGTCCCAGGAGACTTGTAATCTGGGGTTTGACTAACAAAGAATAGTGCGTCAATATCCTCACGTTTGATATCCGTCTCACCAAAAATTTGACAAGCTGATTTATAACAGAGATCTGACGCACACTGGTCTCTCTGGACCAATCTACGCTCTTCTATACCTGTTGCTTCAATAAATTTTTCTATTGCCTCTGGGGTATAGTAATCCGTAAGTGAACGTGTTTTAACCACATTCTGAGGAACAGTTGCACTTAAGGCCTTAATTCCTATATTATTAAATTTTACTAATGCCATATTATACTAATGTATATCCACCATCGATTATTAAATTAATACCAGTCACCCAACTTGATGCATCTGAAAGAAGATAAATAGCACCATTGGCAATATCTTCAGGAGTGCCGACTCGTTTAAGAGGATATCGACCGTACATAGTATCTTTCAACTGTTGTTCCGAGAACATTTCGTTTGACAGTCCAAGAATACTTGTAGGCACCAAAGCTGGACAAATTGTATTGACTCTCGTACCCTGTGCAGCTAACTCATAAGCTGCTCCCTTCGTAAAGCCTGCAAGTCCACCCTTTGTAGTTGAATATGGTGCTTCGCCAACATTAGCGACACAAACTCCAGATATGGAGGCAATGAAAATGATAGACGACTTCTTTTGAAGTTTTTTCTTTTTTAGCAGACCAGATGTCAAAAGAATCGGAGCGATTTCATTGACATTGACTATTTCTTCCAATAAACTGCGCTCAATATGTTTAACCCCACATATTTTGGGGATACCCGCACTGTGAACGACACCATTGATTGCAGGACATTGTGCAACAAGGCTGTCTATGTCTTCTTGTTTTGAAAGATCTGCAGCAATCGCCACATGACCTTCTCCTTCAAGCATGGACATTGTTTCATTCAATCGTTCAACATTACGTCCATTGATGACCATCTTGGCCCCCATCTTGGAGCACTCGGCGGCGATGCCTCGTCCGATTCCGGACGAGGCTCCCGTTACGAGAATGGTCTTACCTTCTAATGAAAATGGATTGTAAGCCATTATTTGCTCTGAATTAAGTTGTACAATTCCTCCAGTGTGTTGACAGAACGGAGGTCTGCGCCAGTAATGCGCTTTTCAAACTCCTCATCTACCATTGCAATGATAGAAAGTGCGGTCAGTGAACCCCACTCGTCGAGTGACTTAAACACGGTGTCAGCCTTGAACTGTTCAGCGGGAGTCTCATCGAACTCCTCAGCAAATCTTGTTACAAATTCATTTAATTCCATAATTCTAAAATTTTAAATGTTGAACTTAAATTATTGAACTCAAAAATTATCTTGATTTATTGTTTTTCACAAAGTTCTGTAAGAACTCATTGTGTTGACTTTGGATTTTGGAAAGCGACATTCAGCCATTCAGCACAATTTCGGTGTTCAAAATCCATTAGCCTTACTTTTTTGTTCTTACACTCTCAAAGTGCAATAGCAACGCCATCTTACACGGCAAATGCTGTATGATGGATACCAGAGCCTCTATTTTCAAGGAACTTAGCTTTTGGACTTTCCTCAGAAGATGGTTCCAGTAATTCCAGCTTGGTTTCACCCATTTTTAAGAAAACTGCCTTTACTTTCTGGTCGGCTACTTCTTCTATTGCATAGCACTTGAAGCCAAGCACTGTTTCATGGTATGGGAGTGACTCCTCAATACTCTTAACGTCTATACCGATATGTTCAATATGTGAAATATCAATACTTATCCTTCTTTTACAACTTTAAAATTCTTAATCTTACCTGCGTATGTCGGAACATCAAGCAGTGACTGCTGGTGCAGGTTTGGATACATGCGGCGTACTATCTTTTCCAAAGTATCATCTGTTCCAACCTCATAGAACTCAGTTACGCCATCCTTTGCCATATTGTGCGTCATTGCCGTCCAAAGAACAGGATGCGTAATATGTTGAATCAGATTAGCACGAATCTCTTCAGGGTCTGTATGCGGCAGTGCATCTACACATTGATAAACAGGAATAGAAGCGGGTTTGAAGACAACCTCCTTTATAATAGCACCTAATTCTTCACGTGCCTCATCCATAAAAGGAGTGTGGAATGAACCGCCAATAGCCAGAGGCACAGCTTTCTTTGCACCTTCCTTCATAAAGGCTTTACATGCAACACGCACCGCTTTGCGAGAACCAGAGATAACCACCTGACCGGGACCGTTGTAATTGGCAAAATAAAGCGGTTCGCCAACTTCTTCCCAAATCTCTTTGATGCGTTTCTCAACATACTCGTCTGGAAGTCCTATTACAGCACCCATACCTGTCTTGACAGGAGCTTCATCTGATGCCTTTTGACCGATCAATGCTCGATTCAAAACCAGTTTCAAGCCTTCCTCAAAAGTAATGGAACCAGCAATAACCAAAGCGGCAAATTCACCAAGTGAGTGACCAGCAACGCAATCAGGCTTCACATAATCCTGACACATGGCGAGAATAGTCTCATATAAAAACACTGAGGGTTGGGTATTTTTGGTTTCCATCAGTTCCTCTTCCGAACCGTGAAACATCACGTCGGTAATCTTATAACCAAGGAAATCATTAGCACGCTCAAACAACTCTTTGGCTTTTGGGAACTGAGCATACAAATCACCACCCATTCCCTCCTTCTGGCAGCCTTGACCAGGGAAGATAAATGCTTTACTCATAATTTAATATTCTAATCGTTTTGCAGGGTTGCCCATAACAGTGGTTCCTGCTTTTACATTCCTTATAACAAAACTTAACGCTGCTACAGTAGCGTTATCTTCAACAATAACTTTCTGATTGATTATGGCGTTTGAATGAATGGTAACGCTCTTCCCCACTTTTGACCTTCCTGTTAACAAACACCTCACATCTACTCTGGTATAATCACCCACTTCGCAGTCATGAGCTATACATGCAAATGCTTGAATCAAACAATTTTCTCCTATTGTCACTTCAGACCCAATATGTGCATGGCTTTCAATAATGCAGCCAGCGCCAATTTTTACGTTATTTCGAAGTTGGGCATCCTTATGAATTATTGTTTGGAATATGGCACCTTTCGATTTCATGTATTCTCCAATTTCCGATTTAACGCTTACATCGCCAAGTGCTATAATGAAAACGTCGTCGTTTTCTATTTCGTAATCATATATAGTTCCAAGCATAGGAGGGTAATCTTTATAGGCATCAAGCGAGTTTAAATATTCTTTTTCATGTACCAAAAAACCCTTGACATCATAAGTTTGCAAATATCCAATAGCTTGTGTTACCACATAATACATATCACGAGAGAAACCAGATGCCCCAATAATTATTAAATGTTTCATTTCAGTATTATATCTATGGTTCTTTCCAAATCATTCTGACTTAGTTCATGGTGCATCGGAAGGCAGATGACTTCATTGGCGACCTTGGTGGCCACGGGCAGATTCTCTGCACCGGCACTTGGCAAGCTACGATAGGTACTGAAGGTACTTATCAGCGGATAGAAATATCGACGACCTAATACATTGGCCTCACGCATCTTGAAGTACAGTTCATCTCGTGTCTGACCATACTCCTCGGCATTGATAAAGATGGGGAAATAACTATAATTATGTCGCACTCCGGGCATATCATCGAAGAAACGAATACCTGGCACATTTCGCAATGCATTACGGTATTTCACAGCCACTTGACGACGCTTCTCAATGGCCTCATCCACCTGCTTCAAGTTAAGTAATCCGTATGCCGCACGCACTTCATCCATCTTGCTGTTAATACCTGGCGCGACAACTTCTGTCTCCCCTGCGAAGCCAAAATTCTTCAAGAAGTCGATTCGTTTCTTGGTGGCCTCATCCTTCACCACAAGTGCCCCTCCTTCAAGTGTATTGTAAACCTTAGTGGCATGGAATGACAGCGAAATCATATCACCTTTACTTGCCCAACTTTCACCATCCACTTCCACACCAAAGGCATGGGCTGCATCATGAATAACCTTCAAGCCATACTTGTCGGCTATGGCTTGAATCTCGTCCATCTTGCATGGCTTGCCATAGCAACTGACAGGCATGATTGCTGTTGTCTTGGGGGTTATTGCTGCCTCAATCTTATCAGGGTCAATGCCGCAAGTCTCCTCCTCGATATCCACAAATACCGGGCGACAACCATTCCACCAAATGCTATGAGTGGTTGCAACAAAGCTATATGGCGTGGTTATAACCTCACCTGTAATATGCAGAGCTTGTAATGCGGTCAACAGCGGTAACGTACCATTTGTGAAAAGACTAATGAAAGGCACTTTCAGATACTGACATAGTTCTTTTTCCAACTGTTGATGAAATTGTCCCATATTGGTAATCCATTTGCTTGCCCAGATTTCTTTGAGCATCTCATTAAACTCGTCGAGGTCAGGCAACAACGGCGAAGTGACAGTTATTTGTTTCTCTGACATAAACAATTATTCTTTAACACCAGACATATCGGGGTGTGTAAATGTGTTCGAATTTATCTCTTCCTTCATCTCTTCTATCACCTTCAGCAGGTATTGGCCATACTGGTTTTTCAGCATGGGTTTAGCCAACTCTCTCATTTTCTCCTCGCTTATCCAACCATTGCGGTAGGCGATGCCTTCCAAACAGGCAATCTTTAATCCTTGGCGTTTCTCTATCACTTCAACAAAGGTTGAGGCCTCGCTGAGGCTGTCATGTGTACCTGTATCCAACCAGGCAAAGCCTCGTCCAAAGACTTGCACCTTCAACTCGCCGTCTTTCAAGAACTCTTGATTGACGGTGGTAATCTCCAGTTCTCCTCTTGCAGATGGCTTTATATTTTGGGCCACATTTACAACCTTATTGGGATAGAAATACAATCCTACCACAGCATAGTTGCTCTTCGGCTCTTTTGGTTTTTCCTCAATACTCAAGCAGTTGCCTTCCTTGTCGAACTCTGCAACGCCATAACGCTCTGGATCACTCACCCAGTAGCCAAATACAGTGGCTTTATTGTTCTCCTCAGCATCTTCGACTGCATTGCGGAGCAACTTGGTAAAGCCACTGCCATAGAAGATGTTATCTCCCAGAACCAAACATGCACTATCATTGCCGATGAATTTCTCACCGATAATGAACGCTTGCGCCAGTCCATCAGGCGAAGGCTGCTCAGCATATTCGAAATGCACCCCATAGTCACTACCATCGCCAAGCAGACGCTTGAAGCCTGGGAGGTCATACGGGGTAGAAATAATCAGAATATCTCTAATCCCTGCTAGCATCAAGGCCGAGATGGGATAATAGACCATCGGCTTATCGTAAATAGGGAGCAACTGTTTGCTCACACCCTTTGTGATGGGATACAACCTAGTGCCAGATCCACCAGCGAGTACTATTCCTTTCATTTTCTATTTGTTTTATCTTTTTACTCTTCCACTCACTTCACCGCCCAGCAGGTTTTCAACATCTTGTATAGTGACCCAATTATAATCTCCTTTCAAAGTATGCTTCAAGCAGCTGGCCGCCGTAGCAAACTCCAATGCCTTACGGTCATCTTGATAATGCAGCATGCCAAAGATGAGCCCTCCCATAAAAGAGTCCCCTCCTCCTACTCTATCTACGATATCTGTAATATCATAGCGACGAGACTCCATCAGTTCTTGACCGTTATAAAGGACTCCACCCCATGTATTATGGTTGGCATTGATTGCCCCTCGGAGCGTCACCACCATTTTTTTACAACGGGGGAATCGTTCCATCATCTGCTGGCAAACACTTAGGAAAATGCTCTGATCCACATTGCCATTGGTCTTTGTCGCATCAAAGTCCTTGGGTTTAATGCCAAAAACCTTCTCACAATCTTCTTCATTGCCAAGGATTATGTCAGAACATGCCACCATCTCAGGCATCACATCAGATGCCTTCTTTCCGTACTTCCAAAGATTACCACGATGATTGATATCACAGCTCACAATTACACCCAACCCGTTTGCTGTCTTAATGGCTTTCAAACACTCATCTGCAGCATTCTCAGAAAGGGCCGGTGTGATACCCGTCCAGTGAAACCACTCTGCATCCTTAAGGATTTCTTTCCAGTCAAAAGAGCCGGGTTCAACAGTTGCAATGGCACTGTACTCTCGATCATAGTAAACTTTAGAGGGTCTGGCGTTACTACCTGTTTCCAAATAAAGGATACCCATGCGCTTGCCACTGCGGTGAATATGGTCAACGCCAACTTTGTGTCCCCGTAAATCCATAATGCAACGTTCAGCGATTGGATTGTCAGGTAAACAGGTGATATAATCCGTCTCAACACCATAATTGGCCAGCGAGACCGCCACATTAGCCTCTGCTCCAGCATAGCCGACATCAAACTTGTCAGTTTGTATAAGCTTGAGATATCCAGGCGCTCCAAGTCGCACCATAATTTCTCCAAAGGTAACTACTTTTGTCATCTTACTTGGTTCCGTATAGGTTATTATACATAATCTCAGCTATTACAAAGTCATTAGGCCAGTCAATATCAAAAGAATGAAGTTCATCCATGACATACAGCAGTGGTTTTTCTCCAATTCGGTTCTTTTTCTTGGTATAGACTTCACGCTTTGCAATGAACATTGTATGGTTAATGGGGTAAAGGGCCTCCAAATCCTGTGTTCTGGGCCAAGGTATATCTGTGGTGTTATTTATCAGTTTACCATCCTTGTTCAAAAGGAAATTCTTCAATTCTGTCACTCCCACCAAGGAATCATAACCCTCATTAAGTTTGTCAAAGTACAACTTAATACCAGAATCATACTGATCTGCGCCGCAGAGCGGAGTTGTCACATGCCCCCAAAGGATATGCTCTGCATCCGTAACGGTTGGCACGTAACAAATCAGGTCCTGAAGGTTTGTTGTACTTAAGCACAATTCCGTTGGGCGCTTGATGATTCTTAAACGACTGTCTTTATACTTCGAAGCAACTTCCATACAAACTTCATCATTGGAAGAGAAAATAATCTCATCAATGAGACGTGATTCCAGCAGTTGCTTTACTTTATTCTCTACCAATCCACCCTCTATTCCAGCGAAAGGCTTGGTATTCTTATCCTTTACCCTTTCGCTTCCCTTACGTGTTGGAAGGAAGAAAGACACTTTTTCTTTCATCATTTATATGAATTGATATAATGACACTATTTCTAATTCAGGATATAAAGAGGGTGTCAACGACATCAACTTCTTGCCAGTGTATTTCTCATAATCCTGTAGTAAAGCCATATTTTCGTTGCTTAAAGCAACTTCCTTTTCAGAAAGCACACTCCCAGGATAGCCGTCGTAACCAACAATGTAAATGTTTCCCTTGCTGATATTCAAGGCAGTCTGGATGGCCAGTGTTGTACAAGAGTCTTGAAACTCTGTTGTAAATTCTATCCTGGGCAATTCGTAAGTTGCTTTTTCTGCAAAAGACGGAACATCCGTTCCAAGTTTGCGTGGATATGGTGGTAAAATGCACTTAGCCTTAAACTGTTCTGCTTTCACATTAGCTCTAAGGCGTTTGGCTTCTCTTCCCAATAAGCAATAATACTGAGGTACATTTATATCAATAAACTTACCTGCGTGTCTGGCTGTTGCAAACACAAGAGCAATATTCTTTTTCTTAGCAATGAAGTTGGTAATGCCTTCTAAATGATCTACAGGTGATTCCCCTCCACCGATGATAATCACGTCATCAAATTCAGCTTTTTCAAGCAAAGGATATTTGGCATTATCCACAATCCCATCCTTCTTGTTTTGCACACCTCTTACTATACTATCAAAAGAATAAACACGATTTGTTACCAATGCCATTACTTCTCTCTGTAGCAGCGAATTAGCACCGGAAATCATATAAGGCAACTGTGTTCCCCATCTATAAGTTTCGTATAGAGGTTGAAATGCTGTGATAACATCACTCAAGGCATTAAAATCCACTCCAAGACCATCTTTGTTCAGGTAAGTAAGGAGCAACTCCGTGTTCAAATTTCCTGCTCCTCGCCCCATACCAAGAATGGTTGCATCGACGGAATCCACACCACTATTGATTGCAGCCAAGGTGTTTGCTAACGCCATCTCCAAGTTATTATGACCATGAAAACCTATCTTACATGTAACGATACCACGAAGTTTCCCCACCATGGCAGTGACCTCATTGGGCATGATACCTCCAAAGGAGTCAACCATATTCAAGATATCTACAACTCCGTTAAGGGAACTCAGCTTTTCATATAACTCTTCATATTGTTCCCATTTAGACATATACATAATGTTGAAGCCCACCTCGAATCCTTGAGTCTTGATAGCCTTAGCCAAGTTAATAGCTCGCAGAAGATTCTTGGGATCAACGGCCAAGCGAATCATATCCACCAATCCTTTGATTGGTTCTGTCAAATTCTGAAGGTCTTCAACCTTTGTGTTCTTCTCGTTCAGCATCACTGCGAGCTTCTTCTTTGACAACTCACGAACTTGCTTGAGAAGGTATACCGGAGTGTAGCCAAACTTACCCAGATACTCTTTCTCTGGGTTATTACGGTACCCCAATTCAATATAATCAATGGGAAGATTGTTTACTCCCTCCAAATAGGTGCGTACAATATCCTCATTGAAATCCCAATCTGTGTAGTAACCACCATCACGAAAGGTACAATCTAGTATCTGCATATATACGTTTTACGGGAAACGAAAGATGTAGTTCTACTGTTTGCCCTAGAGGGTCCTCTTTGAGTTTAATTACTATTTCGGCAAACGACATACACTATTTTTTTATTGTATATTCAACTATCCTCATCTTACATACCTCCCCTTACATCATAAATATTCTTAAATACGATAAACACCGTACAATGGACAAATATTGTGACAGTCAAGGATGTTTGATGTAAGATGTATGATGTTAGATGTGATAGACGTTCTCTATCAACGGGCAGATATTATGGCAGTCAAGGATGACTTTGCCTTTCAGCTTGTCCCAATTCTGCTTGATATGGTCGTGCTTCACCATGATGACTACCATGTCAACCTCGTTGAGGAACTGGTCGAAGTCGAGAAGCTGGTTCTTCACAATCTCTTTGTCGGTGAAGAAGGGGTCGAAGCTCTTCAAAGGACGGGCAAGATGGCGCTCCTGTATGTCGATCATCTGCAAGGTCGGACTCTCTCTTACATCATCCACATTCTCCTTGTATGTGATGCCATACAATCCCACTCGGCGGTTGTCGGTAATATGGTGCTCTTCCATGATCTCATGGATGCGCTCGAGGACGAAGACTGGCTGATAGTCGTTGGTCTTCATGCTCTCGTCAATCACCTTGGCCAGCTGGGGATAGTCGCCCACGAGGAACCACGGGTCAACGGAGATGCAATGACCGCCGACTCCAGGACCGGGCTGCAAGATATTGACACGGGGGTGCATGTTGCAAATCTTGATTATCTCGTACACATCCATATTGTCGTGGCGACAGATGCGGCTGAGCTCGTTGGCGAAGGCGATGTTCACGGCTCGGTAGGTATTCTCCACCACCTTGGTCATCTCGGCAGTACGGATGTCAGTCACCACAATCTCGCCTTGGCAGAAGGAAGCATAGTATTTCTTCACCTTCTCACCAATCTCACGGCTGTCGGCACCGATGGTGCGGTTATTATGCAACAACTCATAGACCATATTACCTGGGATGATGCGCTCGGGGGCGTGGACGAGGTTGATATCCTCGCCTATCTTGAAGCCGTTGGCCTCGATGACAGGACGGACGAACTTGTCGATGGTTCCGGGGCTGACAGTGCTCTCAATCACCACAGTGGCTCCTTTGGGGCAGACCTTCATCACATCTTTGACAGCTGACACCACATAGCAGGCATCGACCTTCTTGCTGAACTTGTCGTAAGGTGTGGGTACGCTCACGATGTATATGTCGGTCTTCTGATACTCGGTGGTGAACTTGATGCCCTTTTTCAGCGCATCCTGGAAGAGTTCATCAAGGCCGTCCTCCTTAAAGGTGGTCTTTCCTGCATTCAGTGTTGCCACCAGTTCTTTGTTGTAGTCTGTACCTATGACTTCAACACCATGCGAAGCCATCATCAATGCTGTGGGCAGTCCGATGTAGCCCAGTCCGATAACGTTAATCATTTTTGTATTGTTTAAATTATCATTTCAAGTTATTATTCATCAAGAATTTGAGAATTAGAGAATTTTTCAACCAATGCTTGCGCATTGTCTGTAGTGCCACTCGTTGGGATACCATTTGTATTCCAGACTCGTGGTACCAAAATTCAGCAACAAACCAAGCTTGTGATTGCTCACATGCAGGTAGTTGATTATCTGAGCCTCAAACTCTCCAACTATTTCCGACACTGCCTTCAACTCCACCCCTATCTTATTATCAATAAGGAAGTCATAGAAGAAATCGTGTTCCAGTTTTACCCCATGAAACTTGAGGTCGATATGCTTTTCGCGTTCATAGTTTATGTTATTCTCCTTGAGGAGTACTTCAAAGGCATCCTGATACACCTTTTCCTTAAACCCGCAACCCATTTCACGATGCAACTGCATCGCAATTCCCAGAATTCTTTTGCTTAGTTCCGGATATAGTAAAGCCATCAACAATTCTCAAATTCTCTAATTCTTGACCTTGTTTATTATTTCACCTCGTAGCGCTTGACCTTTTCACCATTGAGTGCCCGCACAATGCGGCTACAAGCTTTGCCGTCGCCATAGGGGTTCACGGCTTTGCTCATGCGCTCGTAGGCGGCTGTGTCATCGAGGAGGGTACTTACCTCTCTAACAATGAGGTCGTGGTTGGTACCCACAAGGTGTACCGTGCCACTCTTGAGGGCCTCCGGGCGCTCGGTGGTGTCGCGCATCACAAGCACGGGCTTGCCAAGGCCGGGGGCTTCTTCCTGGATACCACCACTATCGGTAAGGACAACTGTCGATTTCTCCATCAGATAGACGAACTCCAAATACTGCAGCGGTTCGATGAAGAAGAAGTTCTCGTATTTCGTCAAGTCCTCACCAAAGACTTCGTGGATGGGTTTACGTACGTTGGGGTTAAGGTGCATGGGATAGACAAAGTCCACATCGGGATACTTCTCGCTGAGGTCTTTCATGGCTGTCACCATAGAGATAAAACCGTCACCGAAATTCTCGCGGCGATGGCCGGTAATCAAGACTAGCTTTTTTCTGTCAAGAATTTGAGAATTAGAGAATAATCTTGTCACATCATAGCCTGCGGCTTTTAGGACGTTGATTTGCTCATCGGCCAAGGCTTTGTCGGTTTTCAACTTTTCCACCACCATGTGGAGGGCATCGATAACGGTATTGCCCGTCACGAAGATCTGGCCTTGGGCTTTCTCGTCCTTCAGGTTGCTTTCTGAGAGTGGTGTGGGTGAGAAATTGTAAGTGGCGATACGTCCTGTGATCTGGCGGTTCATCTCTTCGGGCCAGGGGCTGTAGATGTTGTGCGTGCGGAGGCCTGCCTCGACATGACCTACTGGTATCTGCTGATAGAAAGCGGCTAAAGCTGCCGCGGTGCTTGTTGTCGTGTCTCCATGAACCAGCACCACATCGGGCTTGACCTTGGTGAACACATCGCGCATACCTGTAAGGACTCGGGCGGTGACATCATAGAGGTCTTGGCCTTGTTTCATGATGTTGAGGTCATAGTCGGGCTTGACCTCGAAGATATGCAGCACCTGGTCGAGCATCTCGCGGTGCTGTCCTGTGACGCAGACGATGGTTTCAAAGTCCTTCGGGTATTTTTGGAACTCCTTGACCAGGGGGCACATCTTGATGGCCTCTGGGCGGGTTCCAAAGACTAGCATTACTTTACGCATATTCTTTTAAACGTTAATTAAATTGGCCGTTAATTGGGTTAGGGGCTTAGTAGTTTAATTGCTTAGTTGTTTAGTAGCTTAATTGTTTAATTGCTAAGTGGGTTAGTGGTTTACGGTTTATAGTTTACTGTTTACTGTTTACGGTTTACTGTTGGTTTAGTTTACCGTTTAATGTTTACGGTTTACTGAAATTAGCTTAATCGCTTAATAGTTCATTGTGAGCTGGTCAATGGGCATTCTACTTGATGTATCCTTTTATGCGGCAGGCTCGCTGAAAATCATCCAGTGCGGCGATGAACTCGCCTGAATTCAAGAAATAGCTGGGATAGGCTTCCTGGAGCTCTTGCATGTCGGAGACTGACACAAGGACAACTGCCGAATTCTCATCATTCACGGTCTTCTCCACTTCGGAATAATAGTCCGTAGCCTTCTCCAACTCTCCCGTATTAAAATGCCTCAACTGGACTCTCTTGTCTAAAAACTGTATGAAAATCACGGCATACCCTTCCTTCAACGTATGCTCTTCGGTTATCTTCACCGCACTCACAAGTGCTTTCAGCTGATCCATAAACTTATACTGCTGCTCCAGCTGCGCATACCTCTCACAATAGTCTCTTTCCGTAAACTCTCTGTATGCCTCGGCTACGGGCATCGACTCCTTCTGCGCAAAGACAGCACTGCACAGCTTGAAGAACTCTAACCAGTTCTGGTCGCCAAGACTGGCCTTAAGCGACGACTGGGAGATGAGTTCGGCCGTCTCAACGGCCATGGCCCAATCGTGCTGCAACCGCGTTCGGAGCTGCAGCTCAACCCTAAGTCCATCATAGTCGGTATCGTCACTGACATACTTATAGGCAAAATGGATACTCCTATAGCCACTCTCTTTGGGTGTCTGCACATAGTCGTACGGTTCCCTGTCGGGAAGAAAATGGCTAAAACTCGCTTCCGCAACCACATTCTGCGCCTGCCGTAATGAGGTCATATCCTCGAACACAAAACGGGCCCCTCCGATATCCTGCAGACCTCCAAGCCCCATCCCTGGGTTGTGACGTAGCTTGGCCACGATGGAGGTCATTCGCTTGAGGCGATGGGAAGAGAAGGCGGCCGACACTCCAGCATCGGCAAGCAGGCGCGTCACTTCGGACACTAACTCCTCGAGCGGAACCATGTGGAGCCGGCGCCAATCATCAACGACAAGACCTGCGTCGGTGTATGGAAATCCTGTATCGGGTCCTGCCAAGAGGGCCTTACCGGAGATGTTGATCTTATTTCGGGAGTATTTCATGTTAGGTTAGGGTTTACAGACAGGTTAGTAGCTTAGTAGTTTATGGTTTACGGTTTACGGTTTGTAGTTTACGGTTTGTAGTTTACGGTTTACCGTTTAAGGTTTACGGTTTGACTTCGTTGTCTTTTTCTTGCTCGGCATAGTGAACAATCTTTGTTCTCTGCTTCGCTTGAAACCTTGCTGGGGTTGGTTGACTACGGCTTTTTTTTTAAACATCTAAAAACTCGAAAAACTCGAAATTTGTTTCTTGCTTCGCTTGAAACCTTTTTTATAACATCGAAAAACTCTAAAAACTCGAAAATTCTGTTGGGGTTGATTGCTGGGTTATTGGCGAAATACTCTAAATTGAAATTCGCTTCGCTGTTTCTTCTGTTTTATTGCGAAAAAATGCGAAAAGTGCGAAATTATGCGAAAATCTTTTTTTTTTTGCTCTAGGTTGCTGGGGTCTTGGGCTAAAATTGCGAAAATTGTTTCTTGCTTCGCTTGAAACCTTGCTGGGGTTACTTGACTACGGTTTTCTTTTTAACATCTAAAAACTCGAAAAACTCGAAATTTGTTTCTTGCTTCGCTTGAAACATTGCTGGGGTTACTTGACTACGTTTTTTTTAAAACATCTAAAAACTCGAAAAACACTAAAATTCTGTTGGGGTTGATTGCTGGGGTCTTTACGAAATACTCTAAATTGAAATTCGCTTCGCTGTTTCTTCTGTTTTATTGCGAAAAGATGCTAAAAGTGCGAAATTATGCTAAAACTCTTCTTTATTTAAACATCTAAAAACACGAAAGACACGAAAAGGTTTGCTTGGGTAATTGTCTATTGCTGGAGCGAAAAACTCGAAATTTGTTTCTTGCTGCGCTTGAAACCTTGCTGGGGTTGGTTTGCTTCTTCTTTTTAGTGCTTGTTTTTTCTTGCTTCGCTTGAAACCTTTTTATAACATCGAAAAACTCTAAAAACTCGAAATCCTGTTGGGGTTGATTGCTGGGGTCTTTACGAAATACTCTAAATTTGTTTCTTGCTTCGCTTGAAACCTTGCATGGGTTGGCTTGCTTCGGCTGTTTATTGCTTGTTTTTTCTTGCTTTGCTTGAAACCTTTTTTATTACTAAATTTCTTCTTTTTACTCTGGGGTGGATTATCTTTTGTCGTACATGTCTCTATAGTAGTCTTGGTATTTGCCGCTGGTCACGTTGTCTAGCCAGGCTTGGTTGTCTAAATACCACCTCACGGTCTTCTCGATGCCTTCTTCAAACTGCAGACTGGGCTCCCAGCCTAACTCTCGCTGCAGCTTGCTGCTGTCTATGGCATACCTCAGGTCGTGGCCGGCTCGGTCGGTGACGTATGTAATCAGGTCCATGTCGGCTCCTTCGGGACGGCCTAACAACCGGTCAACAGTGTTGATAAGGACCTTGACTATATCGATATTCTTCCACTCGTTGAAGCCTCCTATATTGTAGGTCTCGGCTACCTTGCCTCTATGGAAGATAGTATCGATGGCTCTGGCATGGTCTTCGACATACAGCCAGTCGCGCACATTCTCGCCTCTGCCATACACGGGCAACGGCTTCCGATGCCGTATATTGTTGATGAACAAGGGTATCAGCTTCTCGGGGAACTGGTAGGGGCCGTAGTTGTTGGAGCAGTTGGTGACAATGGTCGGCATACCGAAGGTGTCATGGAAGGCTCTGACGAAATGGTCGCTGCTGGCCTTGGCAGCACTATAGGGGCTGTGGGGCTGGTACTTCAACTCTTCGGTGAAGAACTGGTCGCCATAGGCCAAATGGTGCTGGCCGGACGAGGCCTTGGTGGTGTACGGGGGCTCTATGCCTTCGGGATGCGTCATCGCCAACGCTCCATACACCTCGTCGGTGCTGATATGGTAGAACCGCTTGCCTTCGTACTTCTCGGGCTGGCTCTCCCAATAGGCTTTGGCGGCTTGCAGCAGGCTCAGCGTGCCCATGACATTGGTCTGGGCGAAGGTGAAGGGGTCTTTGATACTGCGGTCCACATGGCTCTCGGCGGCCAGGTGGATAATTCCGTCGATATGCTCGGCCTGCATCAGTCTCATCACGCCTTCAAAGTCGCAGATGTCCATCTTGACGAACTTGTAGTTGGGCTTGGCCTCGACATCCTTGAGGTTAGCCAAGTTACCGGCATAGGTGAGCTTGTCGAGGTTGACGATCTTGTACTGGGGGTACTTGTTGACGAAGAGGCGGACTACGTGGTTGCCGATGAAACCGGCTCCGCCGGTGATTAATATGTTCATGGGGTTATTTTTTTAACATCGAAAAATCGAAAAGGCTTGCTTGTCTTTTGCTTTTGACTGGGCTCTTGTATGGGTTTGCTCTAGGCAAAAGGTGCGAAAATATTTTTTTTGAACATCGAAAAACTCGAAAAAAACTAAAAGGCTTGCTTGGGTGATTGTCTATTGCTGGGCGAAAAACTCGAAAATGAAATGCGCTGCGCTGTTTCTTCTGTTTTTACATCGAATTACTTGATGGGGTTAGTTTGCTGGGGTTATTTTTTTTAACATCGAAAAACTCGAAAAACACGAAAGGTCTTGCTTGGGTGATTGTCTATTGCTGGAGCGAAAAACTCGAAAATGAAATACGCTGCGCTGTTTCTTCTGTTTGATTGCGAAAAATTGCTAAAACTTGCGAAATTATGCGAAAACTCTTCTTTATTTTAACATCGAAAAACTCGAAAAACACGAAAGGTCTTGCTTGGGTATTTGTCTATTGCTGGAGCGAAAAATGCGAAAATGAAATACGCTGCGCTGTTTCTTCTGTTTGATTGATGAATCCTTTTAATTGCGAAAATTTGCGAAAATGGCGAAAATTGCGAAAATTGTTTCTTGCTTCGCTCGAAACTTCTTTTATTGCGAAAATTTGCGAAAACCTGCGAAATTATGCGAAAACTCTTCTTTATTAGACATCTAAAAACACGAAAGACACGAAATCCTGTCGGGGTTGATTGCTGGGGTCTTTACGAAATACTCTAAATTTGTTTCTTGCTTCGCTTGAAACCTTGCTGGGGTTGGCTTGCTTCTGATGTTTATTGCTTGTTTTTTCTTGCTTCGCTCGAAATCTTTTTTTTATAACATCGAAAAAATCTAAAAACTCGAAATCCTGTTGGGGTTGGTTGCTGGGGTCTTTACGAAATACTCTAAAACACTAAAATTCTTGTTTGCTTTTTGCTTGGGTTCTGTTTTGGCTAAAACTTCTTTTGTCTTTTACTTTGCTAAATACTCTTAATTCGAAATTCGCATTGCTGTTTCTAACTAGTACCTTACTATTCGTTCGGGAACTACTTGTCTTTCATTGAAGTTTACCAGCAACCCTAGTTTATAACCTGTTATGGACAGATAGTTGATCACTTGCGCTCTATGTATTGGCTGCAATGATTCTACCGCTTTGAGTTCTAACACAATCTTTCCGTAACAGACAAAATCAGCAATATACTTCTGTTCTAATAATTCTCCTTTGTATTTTATTACGAACTCTTTCTCTCGTTCATACGGAATCTCTTGCAGTTTAAACTCTTTTTCCAACGCTTCTTGATACACTCTCTCAAAAAGACCTGGCCCTAGTTCTTTATGGACCTCATAAATGGCTCCACTGATCTTATACGACTCTTCTGGATATAGCAACGACATCCGTTCTGTCTTACTGTTCTTAGAATTTGCGTCCACTGAAACCTCCGAATCTTTTATTACTGCTTTTCGATGTAGATATTTAACTAATCGCGGCGGAAGATGTCTCTGGTGTAGACTTTTTCTTGGACGTCGTCCAGGACGGGGTCGTAGCGGTTGGCTATGATGGCTTGGCTCTCTTCTTTGAACTGGCCGAGGTCATTCACAACCTTGCTGCCGAAAAACAGGGTGCCGTCTTCCAATGTGGGCTCGTATATTATGATCTGCGCTCCCTTGGCTTTGATGCGCTTCATGATGCCTTGTATGGCGCTCTGGCGGAAGTTGTCGCTGTTGCTCTTCATCGTTAAGCGGTAAACGCCGATGGTGGGAACTTTGAATTCTGAATTCTGAATTTTAAATTCGCTATTGTTGGTATAGTCGTAGTAGCCGGCCATCTTCAACACTTGGTCGGCGATGAAGTCTTTCCTGGTATGGTTGCTCTCCACTATGGCGCTGATCATATTCTGCGGCACGTCGGCATAGTTGGCCAGCAGCTGCTTGGTGTCCTTCGGGAGGCAGTAGCCGCCATAGCCGAAGCTGGGGTTGTTGTAATGGGTGCCTATTCGTGGGTCTAAGCCGATGCCATTGATGATGGCTTGGGTGTCGAGGCCTTTCATCTCGGAATAGGTGTCCAACTCGTTGAAATAGCTGACGCGCAAAGCTAGATAGGTGTTGGCGAAGAGCTTCACGGCTTCGGCTTCTTTCATCCCCATGAAAAGGACTGGGATGTTCTTGTTGATGGCTGATGGCTGATGGCTGATGGCTGAATCTTTGGAGGGGCCTATGGCGCCTTCGACCAGGAGGTCGGCGAACTGGTGGGCTCGCTCGGTGAGCCAGTCGATATCGGTCAGCTGCTTGATGGCTTCGTTCTCGGCTTGATACTCGCTGCCGGCCATCATCTTGGGTATCCCTACTATTATCCTCGAGGGATAGAGGTTGTCGTACAGGGCCTTGCTCTCTCTCAAAAACTCGGGCGAGAACAACAAATTGAAGCGTTTCACCCCCTTGGCGGCATACTTCACATAGAGGCTTCTGGTATAGCCCACCGGGATGGTGCTCTTGATGACCATCACGGCATTGGGATTGACGGCCAACACGGCATCTATCACTTCTTCGACATGGGTGGTGTCGAAGAAATTCTTCTGGGTGTCATAGTTGGTGGGGGCCGCTATGACCACGAAATCGGCATGGCGGTAGCCTTCCGTCTGATCGAGGGTGGCTCGGAGGTTCAAAGGCTTGTTGGCTAGGTAGTCTTCGATATAATCGTCCTGTATAGGCGACTTTTTTTGGTTGACGAGGGCTACTCTCTCTGGTACTACATCGACGGATGTGACTTCGTTATGCTGAGCCAACAGGGTGGCAATACTCAATCCGACATATCCGGTGCCGGCTACTGAAATCTTCACAACATCAGATAGTTATCAGTTTACAAATGGGATGTCTTTGCAAAGCTAAAGCTTCCTCAGTCCCATCGTCAAACGCTGTCTTTCGGACATTATTTGCACTGACGGGCATTGAGGCAGACGTGCTTTTCTGGTGTGCAAAGATACGATTTTATTTGATAATGGGGGCGTTTTTTCGCGACTATTTTTTTGGACGTTTTTTTTGTGGGGGGAAGGGGGTGGGGGCGGCGGAGGATGCGAAAACTTTTTTGGGGGTTAAACAACGAAAAAATCGAAGGGATTTATTCGCCGGGTTATTTTTTAAACATCGAAAGACTCGAAAGACTCTAAAATGAAATACGCTGCGCTGTTTCTTCTGTTTTATTGCGAAAAATTGCTAAAAGTGCGAAAGTTTGCGAAAACTTTTTCTGAATGAACTAAAAAATGCGAAAAGTGTTTCTTGCTTCGCTTGAAACCTTGCATGGGTTGATTGACTACGTTTTTTTTTAAAACATCTAAAAACTCTAAAAACTCTAAATCCTGTTGGGGTTGGTTGTTGGGTTATTGGCGAAATACTCTAAATTGAAATTCGCTTCGCTGTTTCTTTTGTTTTATTGCGAAAAGGTGCGAAAATGACGAAATTATGCTAAAACTTTTTTACATCTAAAAACTCGAAAAGCACGAAAAGTCTTGCTTGGGTGACTGTCTATTGCTGGAGCGAAAAACTCGAAAATTGTTTCTTGCTTCGCTTGAAACTTCTTTTATTGCGAAAAAATGCTAAAAATGCGAAATTATGCGAAAACTCTTCTTTATTTAAACATCTAAAAACACGAAAGACACGAAAAGTCTTGCTTGGGTGATTGTCTATTGCTGGAGCGAAAAACTCGAAAATTGTTTCTTGCTTCGCTTGAAACCTTGCATGGGTTACTTGACTACGGCTTTTTTTTTAAACATCTAAAAACTCGAAAAACTCGAAATTTGTTTCTTGCTTCGCTTGAAACTTCTTTTATTGCGAAAAAATGCTAATAGTGCGAAATTATGCTAAAACTTTTTTACATCTAAAAACTCGAAAAGCACGAAAAGGTTTGCTTGGGTGATTGTCTATTGCTTGGGCGAAATACTCGAAAATTGTTTCTTGCTTTGCTTGAAACCTTGCTGGGGTTGGTTTGCTTCTTCTTTTTAGTGCCTGTTTTTTCTTGCTTCGCTTGAAACCTTTTTTATAACATCGAAAAACTCTAAAAACACTAAAATTTTGCTGGGGTTGGTTGTTGGGGCTTTACTAAATACTCGAAAACCGAAACGACGCTTCGCTGTTTCTTTTGTTTTTATTGCGAAAAAAATGCTAAAAGTGCGAAATATTGCTAAAACTTTTTTTTTGCTCTAGGTTGCTTGTTGGGGGCTTGGGCTAAAATTGCGAAAATTGTTTCTTGCTTCGCTTGAAACCTTTTTTATAACATCGAAAAACTCTAAAAACTCGAAATCCTGTTGGGGTTGATTGCTGGGGTCTTTACGAAACACTCTAAATTTGTTTCTTGCTTCGCTCGAAAATTCTTTTATTGCGAAAAGGTGCGAAAAGTGCGAAATTATGCGAAAACTCTTCTTTATTTAAACATCTAAAAACACGAAAGACTCGAAAAGGTTTGCTTGGGTGATTGTCTATTGCTGGAGCGAAATACTCGAAAATTGTTTCTTGCTGCGCTTGAAACCTTGCTGGGTTGGTTTGCTTCTTCTTTTTAGTGCCTGTTTTTCTTGCTTCGCTCGAATTTTTTTTTTAACATCGAAAAAACTCTAAAAACACTAAAATTTTGCTGGGGTTGGTTGTTGGGGCTTTACTAAATACTCGAAAACCGAAACGGCGCTTCGCTGTTTCTTCTGTTTTATTGCGAAAAGGTGCGAAAAGTGCGAAAACTTGCGAAAACTCTTCTTTATTTAAACATCTAAAAACTCGAAAAGCACGAAAAGGTTTGCTTGGGTGCCTGCCTATTGCTTGGGCGAAATACTCGAAAATTGTTTCTTGCTGCGCTCGAAAATTCTTTTATTGCGAAAAAATGCTAAAAGTGCGAAATATTGCTAAAACTTTTTTCTTTTTTGCTCTAGGTTGCTTGTTGGGGGCTTGGGCTAAAATTGCGAAAATTGTTTCTTGCTTCGCTTGAAACCTTGTACAAGTTGGATTGCTACTGCTGTTTATTGCTTGGTTCTTTTCTTGCTTCGCTCGAAATCTTTTTTTTAACATCGAAAAACTCGAAAAACTCTAAATTCCTGTTGGGGTTGGTTGTTGGGGGCTTTACTAAATACTCGAAAGTTGAAATGGCGCTTCGCTGTTTCTTCTGCTTTTGGTGGGGTGATTTTTATTTTCTTTTGGGGTTAGGGGATTTGGTTTGCTTGAGGCTTTGATGAGGTCTGTTCTGGTCGGTGTTGTGGGAGTTGGAATTGGGGGCGTGGTTGGGGTTGTTCTGGTGGTTAGTATGGGGTTTGCTCTGGTTGTTGTGGTGGGTTTGGGTCTGGTATTGGGTTTGGTATTGTTTTTTCTGGCTATTGTGTGATGGGGTGGGGTTGTTCTGGTGGTTAGTATGGGGGGTTGCTCTGGTTGTTGTGGTGGGTTTGGGGTCTGGTATTGGGTTTGGTATTGTTTTTTCTCTGGTTATTGTGTGATGGGGTGGGGTTTGATTTGGGGGTGGGGTTGGGTTTTGTGTTGGGGTCGGTTTTGTCCTTTTGGGTGGGATTGGTTTTGATTTTTGTGTTGGGGTTGGGTTGGGGATAGAGGTGGGGGAGGTATTTTTCGTTGTGGGTGCGGCGGAGGAGCTTGATTATCTTGTCGCGGTTTTCGGGCTTGTAGTAGAAGAACAGCAGGTTCTGCTCTCTCTTGCGCTCTGGGTTGGTCTCTACAAACACTGGCTCCATCGTGTCGGGGTTGATGCCTGTGTAGTACATCTCAGTCGAGAGCGTCATGGGCGTGGGCGTGAAATCCTGTATCTGCTCTAACCTGTAGCCCATCTTCTTCATGGTGACGGCGAGTTCGGCCATATCGCCTAATGTGCAGCCTGGATGGGAACTGATGAAATAGGGTATCAGCTGATAACGCAGTCCGGCTGTGGCACAGATATGGTCGAAGTCTTGCTTGGTCCGCTCGAAGAGGTCGAACGTGGGCTTGCGCATGTGTCGCAACACCCGTTCGGAGGTGTGCTCGGGCGCCACCTTTAGTCGTCCGCTCACATGGTGCAGCACCACTTCCCGGAAATAGTCGGCTCCGTGGTTGTCATCATAGAAGAGGTCGCAGCGGATGCCGCTGCCGATATACAGGTGTTTCACGCCTTTGACGGAAGCGGCTTTACGGTAGAGGTCGATAAGCGGCTGATGGTCGCACTGCAGATTGCGACACCGGGTGGGATGGATGCAGCTATAGCGTGTGCAACGGCGGCACAGCTCTTGGTTGCGACCGTGCATGCCATACATATTGGCTGAAGGGCCTCCCAGGTCGGTCAGCACTCCATTGAAGTCTTCGGACGAGGCCACCATTCGCACTTCGTTGAGAATGGACCGTTCGCTTCGCGACACCACCTGCTTGCCTTGATGGGCGGAGATGGTACAGAACGAACAGCCGCCAAAACAGCCTCGGTGGATATTGACAGAGTTCTTGATCATCTCAAAGGCCGGCACCGCTCCGCGTCTCTTGTATTTGGGATGCGGCACGCGCATATAGGGCAGGTCGAAGCTGTGGTCTAGCTCGTCGGTTGTCATCGGTGGTTCGGGGGGATTGACAACAACGGCGGTAGGGGGAGCTGTGAATTGTGAATTGTGAATTGGGGACTGTGACCTGTGACCTGTGACCTGTGACCTGTGAGGGGTCTTGGGGATTGGGAATTGGGGACTGTGACCTGTGACCTGGGAGGGGTTTTCTGCGACCTGGGACCTGTGACCTGTGACCTGTGAGGGGTTTTCTGTGACCTGGGACCTGGGACCTGGGACCTGGGAGGGGGTGTGGGTTAGGTTGTAGAGTTGGGCGAGGGTGTGCTGGTCTATCTTGTTGGATTCGCTCTCTATGATGTGGAAATTCTCGGCTTCGCAGCGTTTCGACTTCTGGCAGTCTTCATAGGAATGGAGCATCACGGCATCTTGTGGCACTTCGCTGGCTGCGCACAGGTACGCCACCTGCGGGATGGATCGTATTTCTTCTGTGGTGGCTCCATCTTCGTAGGCATGGGCTATCTTGACCATGGTGCGCTCTGCCATGCCGTAGGCCAGGAGGTCGGCGGGGCAGTCGATGAGTATGGAGGGTTTCAGGGTGTCGGACCAGTAGTCGTAGTGTGCCAAACGGCGCATGGAGGCCTCGATGCCTCCAATCACCACTGGCACATCGGGATAGAGTTCTTTCAGGATTCGGGTATAGACGTAGGTGGCGTAGTCGGGGCGGAATCCAAATGCGCCGCCTGGGGTGTAGGCGTCGTCGTGACGCAGGCGCCGTGCGGCGGTGTAGTGGTTGACCATGGAATCCATCACTCCGGAGGTGACTCCGAAAAAAAGTCGCGGTGCGCCGAACTTGCGGAAGTCGCGCAGGTCGTCGCGCCAGTTGGGCTGGGGTATTATAGCCACCCGCCAGCCTTCGGCTTCGAGCACTCGGCCGATAACGGCGGTGCCGAAAGAGGGGTGGTCGATATAGCAATCGCCTGAAACGATGATTATATCGACTTCGTCCCAACCAAGGCGTTTGACCTCGTCTGCGGTTATCGGTAAGAAGTGAGGCACTATATATGAATTCCTGAATAATCAAAGTGTTCAGAGTACCCAGACTTATCTGAATACTCTGAACAATAGGACTACTATAATGGTAAACAATGTATTAGTCCAGTATGGCCTTGATGCCGGGGAGCGTCTTGCCCTCGAGGTATTCGAGCATGGCGCCACCGCCGGTGGAGACATAGCTCATGCGCTCGGCGAGCTGCATTTTCTGGACAGCGGCAACGGAGTCGCCACCGCCGATGGCAGCGTAGGAGCCGTGGCCGCAGGCTTCGGCAACATCCTTGGCTATGCTGTTGGTACCTTTGGCGAAGTTGGGCATCTCGAAGACGCCGGCAGGGCCGTTCCAGAGGATGGTCTTGGACTTGAGGATGACCTCGCGGAAGAGTTCGCTGCTCTTGGGGCCACAGTCAACTGCCTCCCATCCGTCGGGTATCTCGTCGCCCTTGACAATCATGCGGTTGGCATCGTTGGCGAAGCGGTCAACGACGATGCAGTCAATAGGCATATAATATTTCACACCCAGTTCGTCCATCTTCTTCATGAGTGCCTTGGCGGTCTCGAGCTTGTCGTCCTCGTGGATGGAGTTGCCGATTTTGCCGCCTTGTGCCTTGGTGAAGGTGTAACGCATACCACCGATGATAATCATGTTGTCAACCTTGGGTATGAGGTTGTTGAGGATGTCTATCTTGGTGCTTATCTTGGAGCCTCCAATGATAGCGGTGAAGGGATGTTCGGGATTGTCGAGGAGGTAGTTGAGGTTCTTTATCTCGTTCTCCATCAGGAGTCCGAAGTACTTGTCGTTGGGGAAGAAACGAGCGATGGTGGCAGTGGAAGCGTGCTCACGATGAGCGGTGCCGAAGGCGTCGTTGACATAGCAATCGCCTAGTTTTGAGAGTTGCTCGGCAAGTGCCACGTCACCTTTTGTTTCGCCTTCATAGAAGCGGATGTTCTCGAGCAGCATCACCTCCTTCGGTTTCAATGCCTTGGCCATAGCCTCGACATTAGGGCCGAGGAGTTCCTGAGTGAACTGAACGGGCTGATGGATAAGCTCGGAGAGACGCTGTGCGACAGGCTTGAGGGAGAAGGCCTCTTCGAAACCGTTCTTCGGACGGCCGAAGTGAGCAACCAGGATGATCGAGGCGCCGTCTTTTAAGAGTTTCTTGATGGTAGGCAGCGATTCGCGTATGCGCGTGTCGTCGGTGATGTTGCGGTTCTCGTCGACAGGCACGTTGAAATCGACTCTCAGGATGACTTTGCGTCCTGCAAAACTGACATCATTTATTGATTTCATATCTGTTGGGGTTTTAGTTTATTTTCTTGATAACCTTGTAGCGAGCCTGTTTGCCGAGAGCATCGGTGAAGTCGAGATAAAACTCACCTGCGCCGTAACGGCCGAAGGCGATGGATGTGGAGTTGCCAATCCACCAGTTCTCGTCGAGCAGAGTGCCATCGTCGGACATGAGGTTCCACGATATACGACCATTGCCATTGTCGCATTTCACCGTGACCTTGTGGTTGCGGGTAGAAGCCGAGACGGTGAGTTTCGCATCCATGGCGTTTTCCTCAGCCACCTGAACCTTCTCAATCTTATATTTGTACTTAGGCTGGGCACCTGTACGACGTTCGCTCTTATCCATCGTTTTTGCAACTTGAGGGGTGCTTTTATCAATGGAGAGTTCTTTGTCGCCGTGACGCTGGGCAAAAGAGCACGACAGGGCGGTGACAAATGCAACTAGCAAAACTAATTTCTTCATTTCTTTTTGTTGTTTTAGTTATTTACACAATCACTCGGCAACATGTTCCGGCTCCTCGATAGCCATGCCGATATAAAGGGCAGAAAGCATGGTGAACACATAAGCCTGGATGTAGGCCACCAGACACTCGAGCAAGCTGATGAACACACTGAAGAGCACCGATACGACCGAGACGGCACCACCCATCACAGCACCGAACAGGTTGCTGAGGATGAAGATGATGACCACAAAGCCAAGAATGACGATATGTCCAGCCGTCATGTTGGCGAAAAGTCGAATCATGAGCACGATGGGCTTAGTGAACACACCGACCACCTCAACCAGCGGCATAAGCGGGAATATCTTGAGCCATGCAGGAACGCCAGGAGTGTTGAAGATGTCTTTCCAATAGTGTTTGTTGCCCTTGATATTGGTGATGAAGAAGGTGATGAGTGCCAGAATTGCGGTGACAGCTATATTGCCAGTAATATTGGCACCTGCGGGGAAGATGGGAATGAGTCCCAGGACGTTGCAGAAGATGATGAAGAAGAAGAGCGTGAGCAGGTAAGGCAGGAATTTCTCGGTCTTTTCGCCCAGCATCGGACCCGCGATGTCGTCGCGCACATGGCATATCAGCAGCTCGACGAGGGTCTGCAGGCCGTGAGGCTCGCGGTTGCCACGCTTGGCATACTGGTTGCGCACGACGAGAAGGAGGACTATAAGCAGGGCTACAGCTATCATGATAGCTGCCGAGGTCTTGGTGATGGAGAGGTCGATGGGGGACTTGCCTTCGATCACGTTTCCAGCCTCATCAACGCAGACGATCTGCTCTTTCTCCAAGCCACCACCGACAAGACGATAACCCTTATAGTCGGCATGGCCATGATGGAACTTCGACGACATAAACAGGTCCAGTTTGCCGTCGTTAATCAAGATGACAGGCAGAGGGATTGCCACAGCATGTTCCACCTTATTTCCATTTTCATCCTTCTTGTTGATGTCGAACAGGTGCCACGAGTGAGCATCAGTGACGTGGCCGATGATGATGCCACCAGCCTGAACCTCCTCCTTTTCTTCCTCATCAGACGCCACGGCTGCCGGTTCATCGTTCACGGTAGCAGTTGCCGCAACTGCCTCGTTGCCATTAGCTGAAGAGTTCTCGTCCTGAGCCATGAGAGGCGCAAGGAAGAAAAACATTGCCAAAAGAATTCCAAGTTTTTTCATTATTTGAGTTTTGTAAGGTTTCCAAAAATATCGGTCTGCATAGAGTCGAAGAGGCCTATCTGATTCTCGTCGGCTGTGTCGGAGCCAGTCGAGTTTTCGAACTCTATAAGAAAGGATTTGACCATACGTCGCGCGGCGACAGCCTTAGCCACCCCTTTTTCGGCGGCATAACGCTGAAGAGTGTCCATATCCCTCTCTGAAAGAGTTATAGCCAACTTTTTCTTTTTACTTATGACCTTTTTCTTCTTCATCTATCATAATCCATAAAGGGACAAAATAGGTCTGAGTTCGTCGGCCATAGTCGGATTCTTGAACACAGCGGAGGCGCTGCGGGAAAGGTCGTTCAAGACAGCCACGCACTCTTCGGTTTCGCCACGGACACCAGATGCCTTCGTGCCACGATACTGGTTGAGGTAGGCATAACGCTGCATGTAGTAGTCTTTTACCTCATTCCACAGCTCCTCGGCCTTTTCGGGACCGCAGACCTTATAGTATATGCGTATGAAGGCCAGGCTGAACTTGTCACGCGGGAAGTTCTTGGATGGGAAAGCTTTCTCGTAGGTGTCAATCAGCTGGCGGGCGCGTTCGTTGTCGCCAAGAATCGACAGTTCGTCGGCCAGGGTGACGAACTCGCGGCTCTGAACCAACGCGCTGTTGACGCTAACCGGGTCAACATAGATGTCGCTGTTCAAGTTGCCCCATTCCAGCGGTGTATAGGTTCCGTCGTCATTCTTCACACCGTTGATGAAATAGTCGGCAGACTGGTCGGTGAATGACTTGACGAAACGAACCGGATGGCCATCGTCGGCGTTCACCACAACGACGTTCATCACTTCAGCCGGAGCCGGCAGCAACTTGTAGTTCATACCGTCCTGCACAGAATATTTGTCGGACAGCGGGAACTCGGCACGTATGTAGTGCGGACTCATGATATTCAGGTCGCGCTCGAAGCGGTTGGTGCCGATGATGTCGAGCATCATAAGCTGATAACGGTAGAGGACCGGACGGTTTATCTCCCACTTCACTGTGTCGGATATGATATCGGCCTGTTCCTGAGTCAACACGCCCAATGACACCAGTTTCGGTTTGTCGAGAGTAATCTTGAACCTCTTGGTCGGGAGGACGATGAACGACTCGTCGGAGTTGCGGTCATAGACGGTGAACTTCTCAGGATGGTCGCGCACCATAGAGAGCACATCGGTGACCTCGAGGTAGGCACCCTTTGAGTTGTCCTGCAGGTAGATCATATCCTTGCCCAAGCCGTAGTACTCCTTAGGAAGTGTGAACGGCAGAGGATCTGACTCATAGAGTTTGTTGTATAGCTGCTCGACATACCAGTGCATGCCAGAGAGCGTATAGTTCAATATACGCACGTCGGTACGCACGCCTTCGACCTCCTGGGCATACCAGAGCGGGAAGGTGTCGTTGTCGCCAAATGTGATAAGAACGCCATTCTTCTTGACGGATTGGAGGTAGTTCTTAGCGAAGTCGCGGGCAGCATATTTGTGAGAGCGGTCGTGGTCGTCCCAGTTCTCGGACGCCATAAGGCAAGGCACCGCAGCCATTGAAGCCACAAACACGACAGGGAGGACTATCTTGTAAGCCTTTTCGCTCTTCGCAGCCTTGCTTATCCAATCGGCCAATGCCATAACACCGAGACCAATCCAGATGGCAAAGAAGCTGAACGAGCCAACGAAAGCATAGTCACGCTCACGAGGCTGACGCGGCGGCATGTTGAGATAGACAGCGATGGCAAGACCCGTCATGACGAACATCACCAAGACCACAAAAGCATCCTTGCGGTTGCGCATAGCATGATAGACCAAGCCAATCAAACCCAGGAGCAACGGCAGCATATAGTAGCGGTTGCGAGCCTTGTTGTCCTTCATGTGGTCGGGCAGGTTGGACTGCGGTCCGAGGCGAGCCTCATCTATCGGTTTGATGCCGCATATCCAGTTACCGTTAAGGTAGTCGCGAGTGCCATCGTCGTTGAAGTAGTGACCCTGGATGTCGTTCTGACGCCCTGCGAAGTTCCACATAAAGTAGCGCCAGTACATCCAATTGAACTGATAGCCCGTCATGAACTTGAAGTTCTGTGCGGAGGTGGGACGGCGGTTGCCACGCACCTTGCCAGCCCAATACTCGTAGAACTGAGGGTGTTTACGGTCGGTGTCGGAGCTCCACATGCGAGGGAACAAGCCGGTGTGACGCGGATCGTATTTATATTTCATAGCGTAGGCAGCCGGGATGTAGCAGTCGCGGCCTTTCTCGTCCTTGCCACGGATGTACTTAGTATAGCCCTTGTCGGCCCCAATCGGGTTCTTTGCAGTATAGAACTGACCTTTGAACACAGGGGTGTCGCCATACTGTTCACGTCCCAGGTAGGCACGCAAAGCCACTGCATCCTTAGGGGCGTTTTCGTTAAGCGGCGTATTGGTGTTGGCACGTATAACGAGGATGAAGAAGGTGGAGTAGCCGATAAGCAGCATCACGAACGAGAGTACAGCGGTATTGATAATCTGTCCACCTTTGATTTTTCGGAGATGCGTAAGAATCAGGACCCCAGCGATGATCACGGCAAGCAGGATGAAATAGACCACTGTGCCGGTATTGAAATGGGCGTGAATCTTGTTTACGAAGAAAACGTCGAAGGCGCTATCGAGGTTCACGATGCCAGGGATTACGCCCCAAAGCACCACAGCCACCAACACCACTGAGAGGATGCCGCTGAGCAGGAATCCCCAGAAGTTGACTTTCTTGGCTTTCTTGAAATAGACCACATAGACAATGGCGGGGATGGTCAGCAAGTTCAAGAGGTGGACGCCGATGGCGATGCCCACAAGCAAACTTATGAGCAGGAACCAACGCATAGAGCGAGGGTCGTCGCTCTGTTCTTCCCATTTCTGGATGGCCCAAAACACCACAGAGGTGAAGAATGATGACATGGCGTAAACCTCACCTTCGACAGCAGAAAACCAGAATGTGTCGCTGAAGGTGTAGGCCAAGGCACCCACTATGCCGGCGGCGAAGACACCCCATGTACGCGGATCCTTTATTGAAGGATTCTGCGGGTCGGGCAGCAAGTGCTTGGCCAGGAGTGTGATGCTCCAGAAGAGGAACAAGATGGTGAAACCGCTGCAGAGAGCCGACATGATATTGATGGCATGTGCGGCAGTGTAGGGGTCGGAGAACATGGAGAACAGGCGTCCGATGAGCTGGAACGACGGTGCTCCAGGAGGATGCCCCACTTGCAGTTTGAAAGCAGTGGCTATATATTCGCCACAATCCCACCACGACGCTGTAGCCTCGGCTGTGAGTATATACACCGTGCAGGCCACGATGCATATCACCCACCCTATTATGTTGTTAGTCCAATGGTATTGTTTCATTTGTGTTGATATGTTGATATGTTGATATGTTGATAGGTTGAGATGTTGTGATGTTGATAGGTTGATGTGTTGATATGTTGATAGGTTGATAGGTTGTGATGTTGATATGTTGATATGTTGATAGGTTGAGATGTTGATAGGTTGATAGGTTGATAGGTTGAGATGTTGATGTGTTGATAGGTTGATATGTTGGGATGTTGGGATGTTGATAGGTTGATATGTTGATAGGTTAAGATGTTGTTATGTTGTTATGTTGTTATGTTGATGTGTTGTGATGTTGAGATGTTTTTGATTGTGACATACGACTGACTACTGACCACTGACTACTAAATCCCTATTGACCGGCATGGTCATGCAGCGAGCACCGCCACCGCCACGTGGAAGTTCGCATGCGTCGAAGGCCGCAACAAATTTGTCGTAGCTGTTCATATCGACCTTGCCAGAACAGATGTCGGAAGCCTTAAGTATAGCAAAGCCAGCTTTATCGAGGGCTTCAATGGTACCGTTGTTACGCGAATAGCCCAGCACCTTGCCTTCGCCCAGAGCGAAGAAGTTGGCACCGCTGTGCCACTGCTCACGCTGTTGAGTCCAGGCATCGCTGCCACCGCACAAGACCGGCTTCATGTCCCAGCCAGTGGCCTTCAGGCCATCCAGGATATTGTCGAAATGGGTATAGGTGGTCTTTCCACCATCAATGCTAATCAGCGTTGTCTCTTTGCCACTGAAGACACCCGTCTTGCGCAACATCGGTTCGAAGGCCATACACTCGTGGCGGCTCAGGAAGGTGAACACCATATCGAGATGAATGAACGATTCGGGCGTGTGAGGCAGTTGCTGCACCAGGATGCTGAACTTGCCATGCTTTTCGCCCATCTCCTTTGCGAGATACTCGATACCCTTGCGGTTGGTGCGGATGCCTTCGCCTATGCAAAGCATATCCTGACGGGCAATCTGCACATCTCCGCCCTCGGTGCGGGCTTCGGAGTCGTGTTGCTCGGCGTTGAAGGTCTCGCAGCCAAAATAGTTCTCGAAGACAGCCTTGTAGATGAGAATTTCGCGACGGCGGACAGGGAACGACATCGAGTTGATGAGAACACGGTCATATACCGACGACGAGGCGTCACGGGTGAAGAAAAGGTTGTAGAGAGGCTTTAACGCATAGCGGTTGTCGCTATCGGGCGTCCAGCCCTTGCGCTCAACACCCTCTATCAGCTCTTTAGCCAACTGACGCGAAGGGTGTACAATCAGCTCGGATGACAATGATTCACAGCCATCGAGACGGCAACTCTCTTCGACCAAGGACTTGCGAACATTCTGGTTTTCCAACACCGATGCCAATACATCCTCAACGTAAAAGACCCTGGTCCATTTTTCGAGGACACCGCAGAAGTCGGAATACTCACGGTCAACGATAGGTTTGTTAAGGATATCGCTATAGAGAGCCTCGGCAGCGTTTTGTGGCGTCATCCGCGTGATTTCCACACCCGGTTTGTGCAACAGGACTGCACGCAGCCTGCCCACCTCGGAACCGACACATACACGCGGAATGTCTATATTTGTTTCTGTCATTTAGTTTTCTGTTTTTTTCTTCAAACCACTTAACTGCTGAATAACAAACAATTTGTTTGTTACCCACACAATGCGTAGATGTGCAAATATACAAAAAAAATATTATAATAAAGAGTCCTTCAAGAAAAAAACAATGCCGAGGCACTTTTCAGTGCTTCGGCATTGAGACCGGATATTCTTACAGGCGATTGACGGCTTAGCGTCTTTTCTCCTTGATACGGGCTTTCTTACCAGTAAGGTTGCGCAGGTAGAAGATACGAGCACGGCGCACAGCACCACGCTTGTTGACGTCTATCTGCTCAATGAACGGAGATGCGAACGGGAAAATACGCTCCACACCCACGCCATTGGTGACCTTACGAACAGTAAAGGTCTCAGTAGCTCCGCTTCCGCTGCGCTGCAAAACAACGCCTTGGAAGTTCTGGATACGTTCCTTGTTTCCTTCTTTGATTTTGTAGTGAACCGTAATGGTGTCGCCAGCCTTGAATTCGGGGAACTCCTTGCGCTCCACCAAATCCTCTACATATTGCATTAATTCAGTTTTTCCCATGACTTTAAATGTTTAAAAGGTTTAACTACTCGATTTAAATGGTTTATTTCTTAACCATCTTTACGACAGCGGTGAACGCTTCCGGATTGTTCATAGCTAGGTCGGCCAGGACTTTGCGGTTGAGTTCGATGCCGTTCTTGTGAAGTTCGCCCATAAACACGGAATAGGAAATACCGTTGATGCGGCAGCCGGCGTTGATACGGTTGATCCACAGAGCGCGGAACTCACGTTTCTTGGCCTTACGGTCGCGGTATGCATAAGTCTGACCTTTTTCCCATTTGTTTTTGGCAACGGTCCATACGTTTTTACCTCTGCCCCAATAACCCTTGGTGCGGTTGAGGATTTTCTTTCTGCGTGCCCTTGAGGCAACTGCGTTTACTGATCTTGGCATAGTTTAATTTGTTTTTCGTTTAAGCGACGGCTTCACGCCGTTCTTTTGTGCTTTAAACAATGGTTAATAACTCCGTTTCTTAGTGAAGCAGCATACGTTTTACGCGTTTCTCGTCGTCACGGCTCACGAGAGCGGTGTGGTCGAGATTACGCTTCTGAGTCGTCTCCTTTTTGGTCAGGATGTGGCTGTGGTAAGCGTGCTTTCTCTTGATCTTGCCGGTGCCGGTGAACGCAAAGCGTTTTTTGGCAGCGGCCTTTGTTTTCATCTTAGGCATTACTTTACTGTTTTTTTAATAAGTTTGTATAACGTTTGTATATCCGGTTCAATTTTAATTCCGAATCAGCCTTTTTTAGGGGCTATGATCATAATCATCCGCTTGCCTTCCAATCGAGGCATCTGCTCGGGCTTGCCGAATTCAAACAGAGCTTCGGCGAATTTGAGCAACTGTTGTTCGCCCTGCTCCTTGTAGAGGATGCTGCGGCCTTTGAAAAAGACATCGACCCTCACTTTGTTGCCTTCTTTCAGAAACCCTTTGGCGTGGTTGAGTTTGAATTCGAAGTCGTGGTCGTCAATCTGCGGACTCAGGCGTATCTCCTTAACCACCACCTTGGTCGAATTGGCCTTGCGCTCTTTCTCTTTCTTCTTAAGTTCATAGAGATACTTCTGGTATTCTATAATCTTGCACACTGGAGGATTTGCCGTTGGCGAAATCATCACAAGATCCAGACCCTCGTCGTAGGCCAGTTTGATAGCGTCCTTGGTGTTGTAGATGGTAGGTTCCATGCCCTCCCCTACTACTCTCACCACAGGCGCAGTGATGCGCTCGTTGACTTGGTGTTCAGGTTCTTTTTTCACAGGACCACGTCCGCGGTTGCGGTTCTGGTCGCCCGGTTTGAATGGTGCTGCTATAACTTGGTTCTCCTATATTAAGTGAATAAATTAACTGCTAATTACAGACCGCTACATTACTTCCTTTATCTCCTTTTCGATCACGGCAGCGAACTCTTCGGGTTTCATCGCACCCATATCGCCAGCTCCCTGACGGCGCACGCTCACCGTACCCTCGTCGATCTCTTTCTCACCGAGGATGAGCATGAAGGGATACTTGGCCAGCTCTGCGTCGCGTATTTTGCGGCCTATCTTCTCGTCGCGCATATCTATCGTGCCGCGCAAATCCATCTGCTCGAGTTTGTTTTTCAACTCCATCGCCTGGTCAACATATTTTTCGCTGACGGGAAGTATGATGAACTGCTCTGGAGTGAGCCACAGCGGAAACTTTCCACCAGTATGCTCGATAAGCACGGCGCAGAAACGCTCCATCGAGCCAAAAGGTGCCCTGTGAATCATCACCGGACGATGTTTCTGTCCGTCGCTGCCTATATACTCCAACCCGAACCTCTCAGGCAGGTTGTAATCGACCTGTATGGTGCCCAACTGCCAACGACGACCGAGGGCGTCCTTCACCATGAAGTCAAGTTTCGGACCATAGAATGCGGCCTCGCCAAGTTCCACCTTAGCAGCCACACCTTTCTCTGCACAAGCCTCCTTGATGGCGGCTTCGGCTTTCTCCCAGTTCTCGTCGCTACCCACATATTTTGTGGTGTTGGCTGGGTCACGCAACGATATCTGTGCCTCCCATTGTTCGAAACTAAGCGCCTTGAATATGGTCTGGATTATCTCCATAACCTTGATGAACTCGTCTTTCACCTGGTCGGGGCGGCAGTAGATGTGGGCATCATCCTGCGTGAACGAACGCACACGGGTCAAACCGTGCAGCTCACCACTCTGCTCGTAGCGATACACAGTACCGAATTCGGCCAGTCGCAACGGCAGGTCCTTATACGAGCGCGGCTCGTTCTTATATATCATACAGTGATGAGGGCAGTTCATGGGTTTCAGCAGATAGACCTCGCCTTCCTCAGGGGTGGTTATCGGACGGAAACTGTCTTCGCCATAATGCTCCCAGTGGCCGGAGGTCTCATATAGGGTTTTGGCACCGATATGAGGAGTTATGACCTGCTGGTAGCCGTATTTCTTCTGTATCTTAGTCAAATACTCCTGAAGACGCAGGCGCAGTTCGGTACCCTTGGGCAGCCAGATTGGCAGTCCCTTTCCCACCGTCTCGCTGAACATATACAAGCCCAGATCCTTGCCAATCTTGCGATGGTCGCGTTTCTTGGCCTCTTCGAGCATCACAAGGTATTCGTCCAACTCCTTCTTTTTCGGGAACGAGATGGCATAGACACGAGTCAACTGTGGGCGATGCTCGTCGCCACGCCAGTAAGCGCCAGCCAGGTTTATGAGCTTAACAGCCTTGATAGGACTGAAATCGACCAGGTGCGGTCCGCGACACAAGTCTGTGAAATTGCCGCTATCGTAGAATGATATGGTGCCGTCCTGAAGGTCATTGATAAGTTCCACCTTATACACCTCACCCCTGTCGCCAAAGGTCTTAAGGGCTTCAGCTTTCGACACATCGCGACGCGTGATAGGAGTCTTGGCCTGCACCAGTTCCATCATTTTCTTCTCGATCTTAGGGAAGTCGTCGCTCGAAACGCTGTACTTGCCAAAGTCGATATCATAATAGAAACCGTTTTCAATTGAAGGGCCGATACCGAATTTGATGCCAGGATAGAGCTCCTGCAGAGCCGAAGCCAGCAAGTGTGCCGAAGTGTGCCAGAACGTGGACTTGCCCTCTTCGTCGTTCCATGTCAGAAGCTGCACCTGCGAGTCTTCGTTTATCGGACGGTAAAGTTCCATCACTTTTCCGTTTACTTTGGCTGCCAAAACGTTGCGTGCCAAACCTTCGCTGATGCTTTTTGCTATATCCAAAGAGGTCACGCCAGCTTCGTACTGACGCACCGAACCATCTGGAAGTGTGATATTTATCATATATATATCAGTTCAATTTATTATCACTTAGAACGTGCAAAGATACAAAACTCATTGAAAATGACAAAATTTTGCCATTTTTATTTGAAATATCTACAGTGATGTGCTTATGAATTGAAAACAATCAAGGCCGAGGCACCGGAGCGAATCATCTCTATATCACCACTGTCAGTCCGTCGTAGGCCAGGGTGACCTGTTCAGGGAGCGTGTGGATTACCTCATCGTACAATCCGAGTTCATGGCTTGCGTGGGTCAGATAGGCATGTTCCGGCTGCACCTGTGCAATGACTTCCAGAGCCTCAGGCAAGCTGTAGTGAGACCAATGGTGCTCTACACGCAGTGCATTGAGAACCATCACCTTCACCCCTTTTAATTTTTCCATCTCCTCGGGAGCGATATAGTTTGCATCTGTGATGTAGGCGACATTGCCGATGCGGTATCCAAGTATGGGCAGGTCTTTGTGCATTGCAGCAATAGGAAGCACCTCTACCCCAGCCGCGACAAACGGGTTGTCTGACGAAACCGTATGCAGCGTAGCCTCGGGCAGCCCCGGATACTCATGTTTGCTGAATATGTAGCCATAGTCACGCCGCAAAGCGTTAAGGGCCACATCATTGCCGAACAGATCGAGAGGTTGCCGCTGCACGTAGTTGTAGGCTCTTATGTCGTCCAGTCCCGCCACATGGTCGCGGTGGGCATGGGTTATAAGCACAGCGTCGATGTGCAAGACCTGCTTTCGCAGCATCTGCTGTCGGAAATCGGGGCCAATGTCAATCAATATGTTCGTTCCTTGGTCAGTCTCAACCAATGCGGAGGTTCGCAGACGTTTGTCACGATAATCGGACGAGCGGCAAACCTTACAGGGGCACGCTATGACAGGCACCCCTTGCGAAGTGCCTGTGCCAAGGAAAGTGAGTATCATCGTTTATATGGTCCGAGCCCGGACAGGGCGTTATTACTGTTGTGTGAGTTTGAAGCCCACGCCGTGGACGTTAATAATCTGAAGAGACGGATCGGCACTCAAATATTTGCGCAATTTAGTGATATACACATCCATGCTTCGAGCGGCGAAGACGCTGTCGGTCTTCCATATCTTCTGCAGAGTCGTGGTGCGGTCAACAATCTGGTTGAAGTTCAGTGCGAACAGGCGAAGCAGCTCGCACTCTTTTGACGTCAAGTGGCGCTCGTCGCCGTCGATGGTGAGAGTTTGACGAGAGTGGTCGAACACAAACTTGCCTATGTTAAAGATGTTGTTTTCCGGCTTGTTCTCATCGAAGGAACGACGTATGGTGGCGTTGATTCGGGCCAACAATTCGTTCATGCTGAACGGCTTGGTGATATAGTCATCGGCACCTATCTCAAACCCTTTGAGTTTGTCGGCCTCGAGGCTTTTAGCCGTAAGGAATATGATAGGAACACGCTTGTCGAGACGGCGGACTTCCTTGGCAACGGCGAAGCCGTCCTTGACGGGCATCATGACGTCGAAGACGCATACGTCGATATCAGAATTGCGGAATGTATCGATGGCGGCTTGACCGTCGGTGACAAGACTTACGGTGAAGCCTTTTTGAGAGAGGTAGGCTTTCAAAATGGAGCCCAGGTTGGGGTCGTCTTCTGCGACAAGTAATTTAATTCCTAAATTCATGGGTATAGGGTTTGAAAGGTTCGCTTCGCTTGAAAGGAAAAAAGTTAAAGAGATTAATAGTTTAAAAGTTAAAGAGTTGAAAAGGTTAAAAAGGGTCGCTTCGCTTGAAGGGTTGAAAGGTTGAAAAGGTAATGGGTCTTATAGGTCTAATGGGGCTTATAGGCCTTATACTGGCTACTGGATGCCTCCCTACTCTTCTTCTATGGTTATGGTTTCGATTAGGTCGCCGGGGCGGATGGCGTCGATGACTTCGAGGCCTTCGACCACTTTGCCGAAGCAGGTGTGGACGCCGTCGAGATGCTGGGTGTTCTGACGGTTGTGGCAAATAAAGAACTGTGAACCGCCAGTATCCTTGCCAGCATGAGCCATTGAGAGAACGCCGCGGTCGTGGTACTGCCGTTCAGCAGAAGTCTCGCACTTTATTGTCCAACCAGGGCCACCGGTACCGACACGCGGGTCGCCGAGATTGCGGCTGTAGGGGCAACCGCCTTGAATAACAAAATCAGGAATGACACGATGGAATCGCAGTCCATCGTAAAATCCCGACTTGGCCAGTTTTACAAAATTGGCAACCGTATTGGGAGTCTCTTTCTCGTAGAGCTCGATTTTCATCGTGCCTTTTGGGGTTTTGATTATGGCGAAGGTCATGATTGTTGATAGGTTGATATGTTGATAAGTCTAATAGGTCTTATAGGTTTTTGCTGACTGCTTAATACTTATATTAACTCGGATTTTAACATTTTATTTTACTGTTCCTAAGAATTCATTTTACTGGTTTTAACAATCTATTCCAACGGATAGAGCCAGTGTCTTTATTTCTTGAGAACATGATGAGCGATGCCTTGCCAACTATATGATTCTCTGGAACGAACCCCCAGAAGCGAGAGTCGGCGGAATTGTGGCGGTTATCGCCCATCATCCAATAGTAGTCCATAGAAAAGGTGTAGCTGTCCCGACATGTGCCGTCGATGAAAATACTGCCATTGCGCACTTCGAGCTCATGACCTTCGAACACATCTATAATCCTGCGGTACAAGGGCAGCGTTTCCATAGTGAGGGGGACCGTCATTCCTTTTTTAGGTATTAAAACAGGACCGAAGTCGTCGATAGTCCAGTTATAGCCATAGGCATGAGGGAAGAGCATCTGGGAACTGTCGTTGATGGGGAGCATCAAACGCTCGACAGACTCAATCTCGTCTCTGCTCCTCAGGTCTTCAACCATAGGTTTAGAGAGGGGCAGGGGGAGGAATGGAGAGCCTTCGTACAGAGCGTTCTGATAGTCCTCATCGCTCACCCCCACATCACGCAGAAGCTTATGCGGATCGGTCTTGGCGGACTTGAAATTCACGACATAAGTCACCTGAGCCTGCTCGGGCATCTCTATCTCATTGCCGTCGATATAGACCTTCTGGTCTTTGATTTCGAGCGTTTCGCCAGGGAGACCTATGCAGCGCTTGATGAAGTTCTCGCGTTTATCGACAGGCCGCACTCTAATGTGGTTCTCAACCATGCGCCCACCGACGGGGAGGTATTTGGCGTTGTCTATGGCCTCGTAGCCCTCTTCCCTTACCAAGTCGTGATAAGACTTATTGCTCTGCCACGCCGTAGCCACTGTGTCGCCGTCGGGATAGTTGAAAACCACAGCGTCAAAACGTTTCACATCGCACAGGCCGCGGTAGCGATGATATGGAAGTTCTATCCATTTCAGATACGACTCAACCTGTCCGTTGGTGAAAGGCATGACGTTGTGTACCAGAGGGAACGAGAGAGGAGTCATGGCGACGCGGGCTCCATAGGCGATTTTGCTCACCAGAAGGTAGTCGCCCACCAGAAGACTTTTCTCCATCGAACTCGACGGTATTTTGTAAAACTCCATGATGTTGCCTCTGATGATGACAGCAGCAACCAACGCAAAGACGATGGCGTCCATCCAGTCACGCAACTTGCCGACCTTATGTTTTGGCAAATCGGCAGGATTGGTGTATTCAAACTTGGGAGACAGGCCCAGTATAGGCAAATAGACCCATGGAAAAATCACGGCAAAAGTCTGCTCCCAAAAGCCATAACGTTTGAACACCTTGGCGGTTTCCACCACCATCAAGAGGAATGTGAACACGTTGATAGCCGGTATGAGAAAATAGATATACCACGGCCACTTCTTCCCACATATCTTAATCCACACGACGATATTGTAAACAGGAATCAGAGCCATCCACGGCTTCACCCCTGGAGCCCCCGCCATTTGAGCCTTCTTGAACACAAACCAAAGACCGACGATGCAGCCGACGAAATAAACGATAAGCAGTAAGTCGTATATCATGCACTATATTTTTTGTTAAAACGCAGATTTTTCCCTTTTATTGTGCCCCCATAATTTGTCGAACATCATGTCATTATTCCACGTACACCAAAGCCGACACAATCCTTATTCGATTCCTACGCAAGCTGACACTTGCCGCATACCTGGACCAGACGTCTCATAACAACCTCCCAAACAAGAAAACAGCAACACGAACAAACCCAAGAAAGATGTAACGGACCGTGGCGAAACGATTCAATGCCTACAACCTATAGCCTTATCGACATACCCCACCAAGAGCTTTTTCTCCGACTCCCATGTAAGTTCAGCTTTAGCCCTCGCAAAGCGAGCACTCCTCTCCTCCCCTGCCATCGATTGCCATTGAGCCAGCGTCGCCCTCACCACCGACGCCAACCCTTGTGGGTTTGCCACAGTGTCCTCTGCCACAAGTGTTCCAAGTCCATATTCTTCGACCACCCTTCTTATTTCGGGGAAGTCGCTAGCCAGCACTGGTATGCCAGCCACAGCATAGTCGCTTATGCGGTTGGGCAACGAGAGGTAGTAGTTCAATCCCATGTTTTGCATTATGCAGAAACCAAGCGCCGCCTGCGAAGTCAAGCGTCTCAGATCATCCGGCATCATCCTGCCAGTGAACGATATGCGTCCAGCATAGCTCTTGCCACCAGCATAACGCTGCATTTCATCCTTAATGTCACCTGAGCCAACTACCACAAGCCGGCAGTCGGGCAGATACTCCATCGCATCGATCAACTCCTTGACACAGCGCCCCTTGTTGACAGCGCCTTGATACAGTAAAACTTTTGAATCATGAAAGTCGAATTCAGGAGAGGTCGGATGTGCAGACACTTCGGAGTCGAGGATTGACGACAGGTTTCGCACCACGCCGAAACTCACCCCATAACGACGTTCATACTCATAGGCCACACCCTGGTTAACCGTTATGCGGACCGCAGCCTTGGGTATGAAGCTGCGTTCGACACATTGCCACACTTTTCGAACCATCGGTTTGTCAACCAATTCCGGCACATCGGGGAAGAGTTCGTGCCCATCGAACACAAAAGGTTTACGACGCAGGCGGGCGGCAAAGGCAACGGCCAGAAGTGTATCTGTGTCGTTGGCGTAAAAAAGGTCGGCATTTGAGAAAAGAAGCTTCAAGAAAAGCCTGACATTTAATTCGGCATAGAACGAAGCGCCACGTTTGAAAAGCAGGCGCATCTTGCGAGTCTTGTATTTTTTTTTCAGTGGAGTATTGTCGGGCCATGCCCTTCCGACAAGCGTCACATCGTAGCCAGCCTCGAAAAGTGTGTCACAGGATCGCTGTACACGCTGGTCGGTGAGCAAGTCGTTGCTCACCACCATCGTAATTCTGCGCTTCTGCGATGTATTTCCTGCATTGTTCACAACATTATAGAACGTAAAAATAATAAAAATCGTACTTTTGCAAAGAAATTAGTGAACTATGGTCTGTGACCTGTATTAATTATCATTTACCTTGGACACAACATTCTTTGCCGATATCATCCTGCCGCTTCATCTGCGCACCACTTTCACCTACCGCATACCCAACGAATATGACGGCAAGATTGAGGCAGGCCAGCGTGTTGTGGTGCAGTTCGGAGCCAAGAAACTCTACTCCGGATTGGTCAGGAGGGTACACAGCGAGGTGCCAAACTATCAGGTGAAGTACATCCTTTCGATTGTCGATACCGAACCCATCGTTGGAGAAGAGCAGTTCCAGCTTTGGGAATGGATGTCACGATACTACATGTGCTACATAGGAGACGTGATGGCAGTGGCGCTGCCTTCGATATTGAGGCTTGCCAGCGAGTCGATGGTGACGATACATCCAGACTTTGACGGCGAGCTGTCGAGCCTTACCGACAAAGAGCTGCGCATCGTACAACTGCTATCAGAACAGCCGGTGATGAAGGTCAACGACATCAGTGTCGCCATCTCGATGCAGAAGATAATGCCCGTCATCAACGGCATGATAGAGCGAGGAATACTGATAATGGACGAGGACCTGCAACAGCGGTTCAAACCGGCGAAAGCCACATACCTGTCGCTTGCGCCGAAATATCAGGACGAGAGCGAGGCGAAGCAACTGTTTGACGAACTGGAGAAGAAAAAAAACAGTGCCAAGCAGTTAGGCTTGATGCTGCGTTTCATGCAGCTTTCAGGCTTCGGCAAACGTGCCATAGCAAAAAAAGAGCTGGCCTCGCAGCAAGACTTCTCGGCTTCGTCGCTGGCCACACTCATAAAGAACGGCGTGATAGTGGCCGAGGAACGGACGGCAAGCCGACTGAAACACTACGACAAGATAACCTCGCCCGACACCATAGAGCTGAACGAAGAGCAGCAAGCCGCCTACGACTCAATACTGTCGCACGAGGGAGTGACACTGCTGCACGGCGTGACCTCGAGCGGGAAGACCGAGGTATATATAAAACTGATACAAGAAACCATCAATCGCGGCAGACAGGCATTGTTTCTGCTGCCCGAGATAGCGCTGACGGCACAGATAATAAACCGTCTGCGGAAATATTTTGGCAACAGCGTGGGCGTTTACCACTCAAGGTTCAGTCCCAGCCAGCGCGCCGAGGTGTGGAGCCGCACATTCAGCGAAGAGCCCGACAAGCGATTCAACGTGCTGCTCGGAGCCCGCAGTGCCATATTCCTGCCGTTCCGAGATCTCGGACTCGTGATTGTTGACGAGGAGCATGACAGCTCTTACAAGCAATACGAGCCAGCACCCCGCTACAACTGCCGTGACAGCGCAGTATATCTTGCCAACCTGTGGAAGGCGCGCACGGTGTTGGGAAGTGCAACGCCCAGCATCGAGTCGTACTATAACACACAATGCGGCAAATATGCGCTGGTCGAGATGAAACACCGCTATGGAGGATTGAAACTGCCAGAGGTGCTCTGCGTTGACATGAAAGACGCAAGCCGCAAGAAAGAGGTGACAGGGTATTTCTCGAACTTTTTGTCAGAGCATATCCGTCAGGCACTGGATAACAAAGAGCAGGTAATTCTTTTCCAAAACCGGCGAGGATACTCACTACGCATAGAGTGCGAAGAATGTCACTGGACACCGCAATGCCAGCACTGCGACGTATCGCTGGTTTATCACAGGAGCACTAACTCGTTGAGATGCCACTACTGCGGCTATTCGATACCCATGCCAACGCAATGCCCTGTGTGCGGAAAAAGCAACCTGAAGACCAAAGGTTTCGGCACCGAGCGCATTGAAGACGAGATTGCACAACTGTTTCCGTCGGCACGGGTGGCACGCATGGACATGGACACAACGATGACCAAAAACAGGCATCTGGAAATAATAAGCGACTTTGAAGACCGCAAGACCGACATACTGGTAGGCACGCAGATGGTGACCAAGGGCCTCGATTTCGACAACGTGAGCGTGGTGGGCATACTATCAGCCGACAACTTGATAAACTTCCCTGACTTTCGTTCGTTTGAGCGCAGTTTCCAACAGATGATGCAGGTGGCGGGGCGAGCTGGACGCCATGGCCAGCAGGGCAAAGTCATAATACAGACCTACAACCCTTGGCATCAGGCGGTGCGCGATGTGATAGACAACAACTACGCCGAGATGTACAGGACACAGATAATAGAGCGCCGCGTGTTTCGGTATCCGCCGTTCAACAAGCTTATTGAGATAATACTCCGCAGCCGTGAAGAAGACCTCCTCAACACCGCAGCCGCACAATATGCAGCACTGCTGCGCGAGAAACTGAGCACTCGAGTGTTGGGGCCGGAGTATCCAAGCGTGAGCCGCATACGCGGCTATTACCTGAAACGTGTCATAGTGCGAGTAGAGGCGAACGACAGACTATCGCAGGTCAAACAGATCATACTGGACACCACAGACGCGCTGCTGGCAGAAAAAGACTTCAAGCAACTGAAGATACACTTCGACCCAGACCCGCAGTAAAAGAAAAACGCTCCAATGATGAGGGCTAACATGCACTACTTTCACTGGAGCGTTTATATTATCTACCTTTTCTTTTTTTCGGTGTTTCTTTCTTATCGTCTGCCGCGATAGCGTGCTTTCTCATGGATGGGGATGTAGTAGCCGAAGGAGAGCATGTAGGTCATGTTGTTGCCTCCGGGGACAGTCACATCCATCTTTTCGTCGCCGGTGACCTGCTGTTCTATTATATGCAGGGCGTCATCCTCGGGGGCAATAGGAACGAAGCCGAAGTCGAAGATGAAGTCGAGCATGAACTGACGGTAGTGGTAGCCAATGGCGACGATGGCGTCGGCATCGAAACGGCGGACATGCTTGAATGCCTTGCGGGCGGCATAGTCCTCATCAGTGTAGTTGTCGTAGTTGGCGTTGGCATGAGGGTTGTAGGGCGAAATCTGACGGTTGCGGTATTCGCCAAACAGGCCGGCACTGAAAGCCGGACCGAACATGAAGTTGATGTAATGGCCGGCACGCTTGACAGGTATTTCGTATTTGAATCCCAAAAGGATGGGAATCTGGGCATAGTAGGTATGATAGTACGACTCGCGGATGGTGAGGTTGTTGTCCTCATTGATTAGCTCCTGTAGATTGCCTCCACTGCGACGGAAGTTGACACCGAACTGGAGGTAGAGGTTGGTGTTCCATGCAATTTTGGCGTTCTCAAAGCCGTAATCGACAAATATTCCTGCGGCACCGCCAAATACCGGCGATACGGAGGAGATGTCGTCAAATATATGAGATGCACCGGCTCCAACCCTGAATCCGTAGCGTGCCCACTGAGCCTGGGCAGAAAGGCCGACGAAAAGGAGCAGTGTCGCTGTTAGTATTATTCGCTTCATCAAAAAATTCAGTTTCAAGTGTGTATAGTCCGCTTGTAATGAACCGCAAAGTTACAAATTAAAACGCAATGTGAGTACTTTTTCGCAAACTATTTTTTACAACTGCGTGAAAACGCACTATAAAACAATTATTTAGAGATTGCGTAAAATGTAATCCGTCATCAGTTGATAGAGGTTCAAGCGAGTGTTTCCGCCATAGATGGAGTGGTTTTTGTTGGGATAGAGACGGAATTCGAACTGCTTGCCCGCCTTCTCCAAAGCCGATATCATATCCATAGAATTCTGTACATGGACATTGTCGTCGCCAGTGCCGTGAATGAGGAGATAGTTGCCCTTGAGCCGGTCGGCGAAGTTGAGGGGCGAGTTGTCGTCGTAGCCCTTGGCGTTGTCTTTAGGCAGAGCGAGGAAGCGCTCGGTGTATATATTGTCGTAGTATCGCCAGGTGATGACGGGGGCGACGGCGATGGCGGTCTTGAACACATCGTTGCCTTTGAGGATGGCGAGGGAGGAGAGGTAGCCGCCAAAGCTCCAACCCCAGATGCCGATGCGGTCTTTGTCCACCCAGCTCTGCTTGCCCAGCCAGCGGGCAGCCTCGATGGCATCTTCACATTCCATGTGACCCAGATCGCGGTAGGTCTGTTTCTTGAACTCCGCGCCGCGACCACCAGTACCGCGGCCGTCGAAGCAGAATACAACGTAGCCCTTGCTGGCGAGCATGTGGTACCAGTAGTAGTCGGAGTAGCCGTAGGAGTTGGAAACCTGCTGGTTGCCGGGACCGCCATAGACATAGATGAGGACGGGGTAGCGCTTGCTATGGTTGTGGTCGAAGCCTTGAGGGGTAATCATGTAGCAGTTGAGCTCGGTGCCGTTGGAGGTGGTGAAGGATGAGAAAGACTTGTTGAGCGCACCGTAGTCTTTCATCTTTTGCTGCAGAGAGGCGTTGTCCTCGAGGGTCTTGATAAGCTTACCCTTGGCGTTGTGAAGGGTATAGACAGGTGCGTGAAGGGCATCGCTCCATATTTGTATGTAGTATTTGCAGCCGTTGCTGAACGATGCATTGTAGGTGCCGTTGGCCGCGGCAGAGAGGCGACGCTTGCCCTTGCCATCGAAACCGATGAGGAAGAGGCTCTTGTTGATGGCGCCGTCCTCGCGGCTGGTGTAGTAGAGGCGACGGTTCTTGACGTCGATGCCAGGCACGTCACAGACCTCCCAGTCGCCGGAGGTGACCTGTTTGACCAGCTTGCCATCCATATCGTAGAGATAGATGTGCCGGTAGCCGTCGCGTTCGCTGGTGATGAGCATCTGCGTCGGAGCGTTCTTGCCATTGCCCAAGGAGAAGAACTGCCAAGTGTCGGGTACATCGACATAGGCATTGTCCTGTTCCTCGTAAATGAGGTTGTCCGGCTCACAGCCGTCTTGGTCGGTGTCGAAGGTGAGAATCTGCATGTGGTTCTGGAGGCGGTTCATGCGCATGACGGCCAGGGTGCCCTTGTCGGCCCACTGGAAGCGCGGGATGTATTCCCACTCGGAGGCGGCGGAGGCCACAGCGTTCTCTTTGCCACCGAGTTGAGCGTACTGGGTTTTTCCGCTCTCGAGTTTGTAAATGCGGAGGCTCACAATGCTGTTGGCCTCGCCCGCCTTGGGGTATTTGTAGCGATAGTCGTCGGGGTAGAGTGCGCCCCAGAGCTGCATGTTGTACTCACGCACGTGGCTTTCGTCGAAGCGGAGGTAGGCGATCTTCTTGGAGTCGGGGCTCCAGGCGAAACCTTTGGTGATGGCGAATTCCTCCTCATAGACCCAGTCGGTGGTACCGTTGATGATGTGGTTCGCGCTGCCGTCGGAGGTGACGGCATGCTCCTCGAGAGAAGCGAGGTCCATCCAGAAGAGGTTGTTGTCGCGGACGTAGGCGACCTTGGTGCCGTCGGGCGAGAAGGTGGTGAGACGTTGCTTGCCACCGTTGGTGATGCAGCGAGCGGAGCCCTTTTCGCGATCATATACATAGTAGGTGGAGACACCGCTGTGGCGGTAGATAGGTTCGAACTCGGATTCGAGAAGGATGAGACGCTCGTCGGCGGAGAACTCGTAACCCTCGACGGGGGGCATGTCGGCGAGGGAAGAGAATTCGAGGATGGTGGATTCCTTCTCACCGGAGGCGTAACTATAGCAGTCGATGCCAGAGCGAGAGAGGACTGTGTAGTGCTCGCCGTCGTTCATGGAGCGGATATTGTGAATGCCGTTGACACGGAAGGTGCCATACTGCCAGATGTCCTCGAGGGTTATTTCCTTTGCCTGGGCAAAAAGGGAGGACGCGACGGTCGTCAAAATAGCGAACAGGATTGCTTTTTTCATATCAAGGTGTTGTTTAATCTAATCAAAAACCCCAACCGACAATGTCAGTTGGGGTCAGCGGAGAGAAAGGGATTCGAACCCTTGGACCCCAAAAAGAGGTCAACGGTTTTCGAGACCGCCCCGTTCGACCACTCCGGCATCTCTCCGTGTATTTCATCACTTTAGGGGATTGTATCTAGTGTTCCCCTGTCTCGAAAACGGATGCAAAGATAGACATTTTTTTCGATATGTCTCAAAAAGTTGAAAAAAAAAAGATGTTGAGAGATTCAACTTGAAAGCGCAACATTATATAAAAGGAAAAGAGGAAATTGAACCTGCAACATTTCTTTGAAAACGCAAAAACTTGACATTGTGCATATTTACTTTTTTTCGCCATCACAAAAAAAGGCAAAAAACAGATTTATATTCACCTACAAATCAACAGTATAACACTTATTGGTTTTGGTCCCCTTTTGGTCCCCTTCTGGTGTTCCTTTGGTGTGGCATTGTGTTGGGCCAACGGAACGCCAACAACGGGCCAACCTTGATAGCAACCATGGAGCGGCATAGAGGAGTTGAGGGTGCGGGGAGTGCAAAAACGGAGCGGACACAATAAAAGGGAGCGGGCAGCGTTAACAATAATTAGTTGTATGGATTTGGCGATGAAACGTATCTTATTGACATTCATAGCGAGTTTGATTGTAGCCACAGCGGCGGGGCAGAGGTTTGACGGTGCCATATTCGTGGGCATGAACCTCAGCCAGATAGACGGGGACAATTCGGGTCACTACACGCACTTCGGCATGCACGGGGCGGTGCAGACGTCGTTTGCGCTGGGGAAAGACATAGCGTCGCCTTGGAGGATGATTGTGGAGCTCGGTGTGACGGAGAAGGGGGCGAACAAGGCATCGACCAACATCAAGACCAACCTGCTGTATGTGGAGATGCCTGTGATGGCGAGCTACAGCTTCCTGGATGGAAAACTGAGGCTGGCGGCAGGCGTGGCGCCTGCAATACTGGCGAAAGCAAGGGTGAAGGACTCAAAGATGGATGACCCCGAAGCTGCAAAGGCATACCGGAGGATGGACTGGCTGCCGCTGTGTGCAGAGGTGTCGTATTTCTTCGGTGGGCACTGGGGGGTGAACTTCAGGTTCAACGCCTCGATGGTGTCGATAATGGACAACCCGTCGAAAGGAACCTACAGGATATTCCGGGCAAACAAGGGAGCATTTAACAACTACATAAGTTTCAACGTAGGTTTCAGGTTTTAGTTTTAAGCTGTAAGTTTCAAGTTTCCAGTTATTAGTTTTAAGTTATGCAGATACAGGTGGTTATTGATTATTTGGATTCAATATATCCGTTGCGGCTGCAAGAGGAGTATGACAACGCTGGCCACAAGGTGGGCGACGCCGAGAGAGAGTTGACGGGAGTGCTGGTGGCGCTGGACGTGACGAGCGAGGTTATAGAGGAGGCCATCGCGGGGGGATACAACCTGATAGTGAGCCACCACCCTATGATATTCGGAGGACTGAAAAGCCTAGTGCCGAGAACTGAACAGACACGCATGCTTGAACGGCTGATAAAGAACGACATCTGTGTTTATTCTGCACATACGAACCTGGACAACCTGAAAGGCGGCGTGAGCTATATACTGGCTGAGAAGCTGGGGTTGTGCAACGTGAGGACGCTTCGCCCTATGGACGACGAGGGGATGGGAGGCGGCGCTGTGGGCGAGCTGGCGGAGGAGATGGATGTGGATGAGTTTCTGAAGATGGTGAAAGAGCGCCTGGGGCTGACGGCTGTGCGGTGCTCGGTGAAGATGAGCGGCAAAGTGAGGCGAGTGGCGCTGTGCGGAGGCTCTGGGGCGTTCATGATAGACGACGCGGCAGAGGTCGGGGCTGACATATACCTGACGGCAGACGTGAAATACCACGACTATCAGAAGGCCGTGGGGCTAGTGTGGGTGGCCGACATAGGGCACTACGAGAGTGAACAATTCGCACAAGAGTTGATTTACAATGATATTATGAAAAAATTTAATACCTTTGCGTGCCGAATTACGAGTGCAAGAACAAGTTATACCGAGTATAAATAATTGCATTACAACAATATATAGCTTTTTAATAAATACGGAACAATATATAAACTTTTAATATAACAACACACAATGGCAAAAAAAGTTTCGACAAGCAAGTCGGCAGTAAAGGAAAACACACCTGCAACAGAGGTGATAAGGCTTGACATCGACGAGAAGGTGGAACAGAGGCTGATAGCTCTGTACACCCTTCAGTCAGTTGACTCGAAGATTGACAAGATAAAGATTATTCGTGGCGAGCTGCCGCAGGCCATAGAGGACCTCGAGGACGAGATTGCCGGTCTGGAAACCCGCATAGCCAACCTGAACACCAACATAAAGGAAACGGAGAATGCAATAGCGACCAGAAAGAACGAGATAGCCGAGCACGAAGCCATCCTGAAAGACAACGAGAAGAAGATGGACAACGTGCGCAACAACCGCGAATACGAGTCGCTGAACAAAGAGGTGGAGTTCCAGAACCTTGAGATACAGCTGTGCGAGCGCCGCAACAAGGAATCCAACGCCAAGATAGCGGAACTGAAACAGCACATCGAGGCCGCCAAGCACCTGCTTGATGGCCGCAACGCCGACCTGCAGACCAAGAAGGACGAGTTGGGCGACATCATCAAAGAGACCGAGAAGGACGAAGAGCGCCTGATGAAGAAGTCGAAAGAGCAGGAGCAGTATATCGAAGAGCATTATCTGACGGCCTACAAGCGGATACGCAAGGCGGCACACAACGGATTGGCGGTGGTGCCTATCGACAGAGACGCCTGCGGCGGATGTTTCAGCAAGATACCGCCACAGCGCCAGACCGAAATCAAGATGCACAAGAAGGTGATAGTGTGCGAATACTGCGGACGCATACTGGTGGACGACGACATAGCCAAGAGAGTGGAGGCCGCGCTGGAAAAATAAACAGGCCAGCAGCCAATATCTGGTCACAGGTCACTCAACATATCAACATTCAACCCTTTCAAGAATGATTCACTATATTTCAACAGAAGGACTTACCCTCAAGAAAATTGAGGAAATCATAAACAACAAGATGGACCTCGCCCTCGGAGAGGATGCGATAGCCCGAATCAACAAGTGCCGCGATTACCTTAACGCCAAGATGGAGACACAGAAGGAGCCCATCTATGGTGTGACGACGGGATTCGGCTCGCTGTGCAACATAAGCATAAGCAAAGAGGAATTGAGCCAGCTGCAGAAAAACCTGGTGATGAGCCACGCCTGCGGAGTGGGCGACGAAGTGCCGAGAGAGATAGTGAAACTGATGCTGCTGCTGAAAGTGCAGAACTTCAGTTTCGGATACAGCGGAGTGCAGTTGGAGACGGCACAGCGACTGGTTGACTGCTACAACAGCGACATACTGCCGGTGGTTTATCAGCAGGGGTCGCTTGGAGCCAGCGGAGACCTCTGCCCCTTGGCCAACCTGATGTTACCCAGCGTGCTTGGCATGGGCGAAGTGTACTACAAAGGAGTGAAGACCGATGTTTCGAACGTGTATATAGAGAAAGGCTGGAAGCCCATCACGCTGCAAAGCAAGGAAGGCCTGGCGTTGCTCAACGGTACACAGTTTATGAGTGCCTATGCAATATGGAACCTGCTGAAGGCACAGCGTCTCAGCAAGCAGGCAGACATGATATTGGCATTGAGCCTCGACGCTTTCGACGGACGTATAGAGCCGTTCTACGAGTCGCTACACAAGGTGCGTCCACACAAGGGTCAGTTGGATACAGCCGCTGCAGTGCGCAAATACACCGAAGGCAGCGAGATAATAAGCAGGCACAAAGAGCATGTGCAAGATCCATACAGCTTCCGCTGCGCCCCTCAGGTGCATGGAGCAGCAAAAGACACGATACGCTATGTGGCAAGTGTGGTTGAGACGGAGATAAACTCGACGACAGACAACCCCATAGTGCTGCCCGACGAGGATATGGTGATAAGCGGAGGACATTTCCACGGCGAGCCGTTGGCGATGGTGTTGGATTTTTTGGCCATAGCCGTTGCCGAGTTGGGAAGCATCAGCGAACGCCGTTGCTACCAGCTCATAGACGCCAAACGCGGCCTGCCGAGTTTCCTCGTGGCGAAGCCCGGTTTGAACAGCGGATTCATGATTCCGCAGTATGCCGCAGCCGCCATTGTGAGCCAGACAAAGCAGTACTGCACACCCGCCAGCGTTGACAGCATACCGTCGAGCCAGAACCAGGAAGACCTCGTGTCGATGGGAGCCAACGCAGCAACCAAATGCTACAAGGTGATGGAGAACGTGGAGAGAGTGCTGGCCATAGAGCTGTTCAACGCAGCACAGGCACTTGACTTCCGTCATCAGGAAGGGTTGAAGAGCAGCCCATTCATAGAGAACATGGTGTCGGAATTGAGAAAGACCGTACCGTTTGTGGAAATCGACGAGATAATGTACAAGCACATCCACAGCAGTGTACGATTCCTGCAGGCAATGGAGGTGAAATAACACCAAGGGTAATCCACACAGAAAAGAAAAAGCCGCATTCCATCGGGATGCGGCTTTTATTTTAATGCAGTTCTGTTATTCAGACTGTTCTATGATTTTCATGAGATATTGCCCATACTGGTTCTTGAGCATAGGTTTGGCAATCTCGACTATCTGCTCTTTGGAAACCCAGCCGTTGCGGTAGGCGATGTCCTCGAGGCAGGCAATCTTGAGACCTTGACGTTTCTCAATGACCTCGACAAAAGTGCTGGCTTCACTGAGAGAGTCGTGGGTGCCTGTGTCGAGCCACGCAAAGCCGCGACCGAGAGTCTGCACTTTGAGCTGCCCTGCGGCAAGGAACTCCTGATTGACGGAAGTAATCTCCAGTTCGCCACGCGCCGAAGGTTTGATTTGCTTGGCCACATCCACCACACGGTTGGGGTAGAAATAGAGCCCCACGACGGCGTAGTTGCTTTTGGGATTGGCTGGCTTTTCCTCGATACTTAGACAGTTGCCGTGCTTGTCAAACTCGGCCACACCGTAACGTTCCGGATCGCTGACCCAATAGCCGAAGACGGTGGCCTTGTCGTTCTGCTCGGCATCCTCCACTGCCTTGCGCAACATGCCAGTGAAGCCACTGCCATAGAATATATTATCGCCGAGAACAAGACAGGCGGCGTCATTGCCTATAAATTTCTCACCGATGATGAACGCCTGCGCCAATCCATCAGGACTAGGCTGCTCGGCATACTCGAAACGGACCCCATAGTCAGAGCCATCACCCAAAAGACGACGGAAAGCTGGGAGATCAGTGGGAGTGGAGATTATCAGTATATCACGTATGCCAGCCAACATAAGTGCTGAGATGGGATAATAGACCATCGGCTTGTCGTAGATGGGAAGCAGCTGCTTGCTGATGCCCTTTGTGATTGGATATAGACGTGTGCCGGACCCTCCGGCGAGAACGATGCCTTTCATGATTATTTGAATACTTGATTACTTTTGAGTTTATTCGATTCTGACCCTCGGGTCAATAAATCCGTATAGTATGTCAGTTATTATATTGATGACAACCAAAAGGAGGCAAACAAAAAGGATACATCCCATGACGACAGGAAAGTCATATTTCTCGAGGCCATCCACAATGACGATACCCATTCCCTTCCAGTCGAAGACATATTCCACGAAGACAGCACCAGCCATAAGTCCTGCGAGCCAACCAGAAGCGGAGGTGACGATGGGGTTGAGGGCGTTGCGGAGAGCATGGCGGAACACGACCTTGCGGAAAGGGAGCCCTTTGGCACGGGCGGTGCGTATGTAATCCTGGGAGAGTGCTTCGAGCATAGAGTTCTTGGAGAGTTGGGTAAGGGTAGCAAGAGGTCGGATGCCGAGTGTGAGAGCCGGGAGGATGAGGTTTTTCAGGTCGAGATACTCGCCAGTGCCATAGTCGTCAACGGTGAAAAGGTTGCCAAACATATTGAGATGAGTGACTCCAGCCAGCACATAGGCGAAGAACCATGCAATAAGGATTGCGGCAAAAAACGAAGGAAGCGACATTCCAAGAGTGGAAAGGACAAGTGTGAGACGATCGATCCATGAGTCCTTGTAGAGAGCCGAAAGCACACCGAAGAGGATTCCAACCACAAGTGCAAAAGTCATCGCAACCAATGCCAGAAGAGCTGTTTGCGGGAAGGCGGTAGCTATTATCTCGGAGACTTTGCGCTTGGATTGATAGGATCGGCGCAGGTAGGGAGGTTTGACTACGACTGATGTGGTCTTGATTTTGAGCAGTGTGGTGTATGGAGCGTATTTGTCGGAGGAGAGGAAGAAATAGCTAGAGGAGTCAGCGTTGTTGTGAAACGATAGTGGCGAGAGGTCGTTGATGTAGTTGAGAAACTGGAGTGCGACGGGTTTGTCGCGGCCTAGGTCGTGGTTGATAATCTCGATGCTCTCAGCGTCGGCTCGCTGGCCGAGCATCATGCGGGCAGGGTCGCCAGGGAGGATGTTGAAAAGGAAGAACACCAGAGTCACAACCCCGAGTATAACCAAGAGCCCGTAGAGTAGCCGTTTGAGTGTGTAGCGCAACATTTATCTTAACCCCCTGACAATTGATTTTTTTGCAACAAAATCTTTGAGATAGAACGGCTCGTAGTATGCGACGTCCTCTCCCCTACCCTCTTGCAGCAGTTTCTCGGCCAGCGGAAGCATTGCTGCCGCCGAAATGCGGAAACCGGCATCAAAAAGTGCGTTGCGATGAACGCCAAGCAACGGCTCGGTCTTTGCCGCTCCATCTCCGATGAACACCACCTGCCCTCTGTTGAGCCAACTGTCATAGATTCCAGGCTCAATGATGTCGGCTGAAACCGGTTTCATCTCTTCGAGCGAACTGGTGTACACGGCGGTATAGCATTCCATGCGGCGCGCATCAATCATCGGACAAACCATGCCTTCATAATCGGGGTGCTGCTGATAATAGCCTGCCGCCATGTTTTTCAGTGTCGGCACTGCCAGAAGTGGGATCTTCAAGCCATAACACAGACCCTTGGCTCCGCTGACTCCTATGCGTAGGCCTGTATAGCTTCCAGGACCTCCGCTGACACATATTGCGGTCAATTGATTCGGCTTCAAACCTGCCTCCTCCATCAATTCGCCGATGAATACATTCATCTTCGAGCTGTGTGCGTTGGGCTCGTCGGCTTCCCTTATCGCTGCCACTCGTCCGTCTATGCCAATGGCAACAGAGCAGACCGATGTGGCGGTTTCGATTAAAAGAATATTCATCGTGTCAGTTTTTTGCAGCCATCTGTTCGGTTGATTCAAAATACAATGCAACCTCTGTACCTGGAAGCAGATATGGGCGCAGGTCTGAAAGTGGCACTTTTATAGCAACGACTCCATAGCAGTATGCCGCAATTTCGTATGGCTGGAAATAGAATGTGAACCCTTCGGGCGTGACGGTGAAGTTGTCGTTCGGTTTCACCGTTTCCTTATCGAAAACTTCCATCCCCTCGTAATCTGCCTCGTGAGCAATCTTGTATTGCAGACTCTTGTACAGAATCGCGGACATGGCATCTCGCGACTGTTTATCTCCTGCAATGACATCGTTGAGCTTCAGTCTTTTTCCCGTGATAGTGGAATAAACCGTGTAGCAGTTGGCATACATCCCGTGTGCTCCGCCCTGATAGTCGAAATAGTCTGCCTCATACACCAGCAGCGGTGGATTGTACATTTCGACCGCTCCCCTAACCGACGTCTCCCACTTGTACATATACTCCATGCCTTCTGACTCTATCTGTTCCTTATCCTCTTCAATATCGGACATCGTACTGTCAAATGCTGCTGTTTGGTCGGCCACATAAACCAATATGGCTTCTATTCCTTCTTTTTCTTTTGAATACTGATCTCCCAACACATCACAAATAATCTGTTTGCGCAGCAGTCCTGCCACCAGATTTTCATTGTCGGCAACCGGAAGGGCTAGGCTCACGTCGATAGTCAGTGACGGCACATTGTCTGGATGACTGTGAAAACCTATGGTGTCGAATGAAAATAGTGGCATACTACCATCTACGGTGTCGGCATCAATCGATGCCTTTATTGATTGTGTTTTTTTGTGGCATCCTGCCAAAAGAAGGCATCCGGCCAAAAGAATGATATACGTTTTATTCATAACATTTGTTTTATCGAAAGGATCGGTCATGCTGCGACTCACCTCATGTCAATCACCTCGACCCCCTTGTTGGCTGATGCGTCGAAGACAAAGTCCTTGTCGTTGCATTTCGCTGAGGTTTTGAAGGCGGAAATCTGGTAAATGCCTTCGGACGAGTCGTAGTTGTGAATCTCCATCTGCTTGATGTGTCCGTTTTTGGAGTTGATAAACATACGGATCTTGTAGTAACTTTTTGACTTATACGGGGTGAGGTCGATGACGGTGACGCCTCCGTCCTCTTCCCTTATGAATTTCACCTTGAAGTTCTTGCTGTATGTGGAGAGCAATGCCGCGGGGTTCAAAAGGTCATCACCGCCCTGGGCGACGGTATTTATTGTCACCTCGTTGGTGGATTTGTCCCACTGCCATACGCTACTGCCGTCGCTGTAGAGTGTCTGGTTGCCTGTCGTGACGCGGTAGCGTCCCTTGCTGTACAGGACTTCGGCTTTCTGACGTGCAGTTTCTTTTTTCTGGCTGTCTCGGTTTATCATGGTCACGGAGAAACTAACTGCAGACTTCTCGAACACTGACGATGCCTTCTTCAGCACCTTATTGGCATTCTCGTCGATGTCGCCTTTGGCGGTATGGGTAATCTGCGCTTGAATAGAAGCCGTCGCCAAGGCCATGATTGCAAATAAAAAAAACTTTTTCATCATTATGAACTTAAAACTAAAAACTTAAAACTTAAAACTAAAAACTTATATGGCCCGTTCAATGCAGATCCACTCCTATTATGTGCATAAACTCCTCCCGTGTCTTGGGGTCTTTCATGAACGCTCCTGTGAAATCGCTTGTCGTCGTCACCGAGTTCTGCTTCTGAACGCCTCGCATCGACATGCACATGTGCTGTGCCTCTATCACCACGGCCACCCCAAGGGGCTGCAGCGTGTTCTGTATGCAGTCCTTGATTTGTTTGGTCAGCCGTTCCTGCACCTGCAGACGTCTGGCATAGGCATCCACCACTCGCGGTATCTTACTCAGCCCCACTATCTTGCCATTCGGAATATATGCAACATGGGCTTTCCCGACGAAGGGTACGAGATGGTGCTCGCACAACGAGTAAATCTCGATGTCCTTAACAACGACCATCTGCTTGTAATCTTCATCGAACATCGCCGACCGCAGTATCTCCTCTGGGTTCAAATCATAACCGTTGGTGAAGAAGAGCATCGCTTTGGCAACTCGCTCGGGCGACTTCAGTAGTCCTTCCCTCTCCGGGTCTTCGCCTAGCAGGCGTATAATCTCTTTGTAGTGCGCAGCCAACTCCGCGACACACTTCTCGTCATATTGGTCGATTTTCTGATAGCCTAATTCCATGTTTAAAAGGTTAAATGATTAAGAGCTTAAAACTAAAAACTTAAAACTAAAAACTTGAAACTAAAAACTTAAAACTAAAAACTTGAAACTAAAAACTTAAAACTAAAAACTTGAAACTAAAAACTTGAAACTAAAAACTAAAAAACTAAAAACTAAAAACTAAAAACTAAGCATTCATTCCACCTCCAGCAGCAAACCCTTCAGATATTCTCCCTCTGGGTGGTATATGCTCACAGGATGGTCCGCTGCATGCTGCAGATGCTTAACTATTCGCACATTTCGTTTTGCGGTGGCGGCAGCCGTGAAGGCCATCGTCTGGAAGTCGTCCTTGCCCACCGCCTGACTGCAACTGAACGTAAACAGCAGTCCACCGGGTTTGATACGTTCCATGGCCCGCTGGTTGATATTGCGGTAGCCTTTCAAACCGTTCTTCAGCGAACGGTGGTTCTTGGCAAATGCCGGCGGGTCGAGGATGATAATGTCGTATTGGTTGTCGATGGTGTCGAGATATTTCGTCACGTCGGCCACAATGCCGCGATGCCGCACTTGTGGAAAATTCATCTCCACATGGCGGTTACAGAGTTCTATAGCCCGACGCGAAATATCGACCGTATCCACCTCGGCGGCGCCACGACCCAAAGCACTCAACGTAAAGCCGCCCGTGTAGCCGAAACAGTTCAGCACTCTCCTACCCTTCGCCAGCGTGCCCACGAGAAGGCGGTTATCGCGCTGGTCGAGAAAAAAGCCAGTCTTCTGCCCCTCCTGGAAGTTGATAAGGTAACGGTATCCGTGTTCGCGGGTCTCCCACTCGTCAGTGATTTCGACCTTTGGCGCCTGGAAAAGGTAGCCATCATTGTGAACTGCCGAGTCCCGCTGTGGCAACGTTGCGGCGCTTTTGTCATACACTCCTTTCAGGTGTGACAACAACTCCTTCAACAATTCGACAAACAGCGGAAACAGCCGGTGCATCCCCACGCTGTGGGCCTGCAAGACCACGATGCCATTGTAGTAGTCGGCAATAAGTCCTGGCATTCCATCGCCCTCGCCGTTGACAAGACGGAACATGTTAGTCTCGTGGTGACTAAAAAGTTTATCGACAAAATCATCATCGATATTGAACAGTCGTTTTCGGTAGTCGATAGCCGAGCGCAGCTTTTCGCGCCAAAAGGCCTTGTCTATTGCAGCATTGTCGAACGAAAGAAGCTTGCAGATAATGCTCTCGTTCTGGTAGTGTCCGACGGCCAGCCACTGTCCGTCTGCTGAAACCACATCCACTATGTCGCCTTCGTCAACATGCCCTTCAATCCTCGCCACAGCACCCGAAAAGAGCCATGGATGCCGGCGGAATACGGACTTTTCCTTGCCCTTGTGAAGTATCAGTTTTGTGCGACTCATGCTTAAAAGTTTTAAGTTTTAAGTTTCAAGTTTTAAGTCACAGTTCACTATTGTCAATTCACTAATCACTAATCACAAATTCACCCTTTCAACTCTCGAATTGTCTGTTGTGGATTCTCCGACTTGAACACCGCGTTGCCCGCCACAAGCACGTCGGCTCCCGCCTCATAGAGTTTGGCAGCGTTGCCCGTGTTCACTCCTCCGTCCACCTCAATGAGGCACGTCGGATTCTTCCTGCCGCACAGCTCACGCAACTGACGAACCTTTGCGTATGTGTTTTCGATAAACTTCTGTCCTCCGAATCCTGGATTGACACTCATCAGCAGCACCATGTCGCACATCTGCACCGTGTCTTCCAACAGAACAACTGGCGTGTGTGGATTGAGCACCACCCCACATCTCAACCCCTCGTCGCGGATCGCAGACAGCGTCCGGTTCAGATGTGTGCATGCCTCGTAATGTACAGTTATAATGTCTGCTCCGCATCTCTTGAAGTCTGCAATATAACGGCCCGGATCCATTATCATCAGATGTACGTCCAACGGCTTCTTCGTATGTTTCTTTATGTACTTTATAACCGGCTGGCCAAACGATATGTTCGGGACGAACATTCCATCCATCACGTCTATATGCAGCCAGTCACACTCGCTCGCATTGAGCATCTCGACATCCCTCTGCAAGTTGCCAAAGTCGGCCGAAAGCAGCGACGGCGAAACCATTTTTATCTTCTCGTAGTTCATTTGTTAATGTGTTAATACTAACTCAAAACTTGAAACTTGAAACTTAATAGTGATTAGTGATTAGTGATTAGTGATTAGATAAAACAAAACCTTAGACGGTATCAACCTATCAACATATAAACATATCAACAGAAACTTTAAACTAAAAACTAAAAACTAAAAACTTAAAACTAAAAACTTAAAACTCAGGCATCTCCGTCAGCCGTGCTGCATCTCCAATACATTGTGTGGCCGTAAGCATAGGGTAGTTGAGCAATCCCGCTACATAGTTGCGGTGTTCCCTGCGCAGTTTCGCTATCTCCTTTTCCAATTCCTCCGCTATAGGCAGCTGCTTGTCATAGCGAATCTTCATCGCCGTGAGCACTCCTTCTCGCAACTTCGGGCATATCTCCTTGTAGTATTTCAGCAGCAGCGATATTCGTTCCTTGTCCCCTGCCGTAGTGATAATGTCTGCATATCCCGCATAAATCTTGCGGCACTCTTCTTCGACCGCCGCTATGACTTCGTCGGCCTCCTTGCCTGCCGCCTCCCATCGGTCTATCGTCGGCTGCAGCGGTTCCAGCAGTTTGCCCAGCTCGGCGGCATCGTCCATCACCGCCGCCTCTGCGGTTCCATCTGCATAGCGCCCCTTGAGCCAGGCCTCCTGTTCCGCCTCGCTCATCGTCTGCAGTTTCTCTATCTCCTGTCGCGTGAGGCCTGAATACCTCATAGCCATGTCGTAAGCCATATCCGTCGCCTCTGCCGAGTCAATGTCAGAGTACGGGATCGTCGCCACCTGTGCCGTGAGCATCGCAATGTTGGCAACATAGCGCGTCACAGGGCTGGTGAGTAGCTTAAGCGACTGCTCGTTCAATTCGTAACTCTTGTGGTTTATTAGTTGCTGCTCCGTAGGGACGTCCATCGCCTGCATCATCAGTGTGGCGTAGGTGGGCTGCTCTGATGCCGCAGCCGACTGTCGGCTGTCTGTGGCCGACTCGTCTCGGCTTTTACCGTAGGCATCGTCCAAGCCTCGGTCGATGGCCTTGTCGGCCTCCTCCAAGCCGCGATCCATAGCCTTCTCGGCACTCTTCTCAGCTTGGTCGATAGCTTTTTCCGTCGCCTTCTCGGTCGCTTTCTGTGCCGCCTTTCGGATCAGGTTGCCGAACTGTGCGTTGGCAGCCGCTGTTCCGACTGCCAATGCTATCATGAGAAGCAATATTTTTTTCATGGCGAATGAATGTTTGATGGTTTTCTATTTCGTTTGGTTTTTCTTCACCAAAGCGTACTCTTGGTTCAGTCCTTCCAGAATCTCCTGCGTGATGTCCATACCCTCGTCTCCATAAAGCACTGGGGTGTTGCTGTATGATTTTGCCAGTATAAGGTTGTACTGGTCGTGTTTTGCGTTGTAGTCGGCTATGAAGTTATAGACTGCCTTGGTCATCTTGTCTAGCTCGTCCTGCAGGTTTTTCTGCTTCTGTGGCAGCAGGTCGGCATACTGTTTTTCCAACCGTGCCAGCTTCTCATATCTGGCCTTCAACTCTTTCTCTTTCTCCTGCTGCTGCGTGAGCGTCATATTCTCGCCCGTCTGAAGGAAATTCTGATAGTCGGCTTGGAACTGCTGCTCCTGCTGCAAAAGTGATTCCTGCTGGCCTGAGACCTGCTCTATCTTCTTCTGCAACTCACGGGCATACTCGTAGCCTTCCATAAGTGTGTCGGTATTGATATAGGCGACTCGCAGCTGACTACCGTCATTGGCAACAGCCGTCTGGCCGCTGACCTCTTTATGTCCCACCTTGCATGATCCCTTGCCCACAAAATGCAGCACATAAATCCCTATTACGGCGAGGCAAAGCAGCGCCAGCACGATGCACAACGTCAAATGACATTTGCAGCGTTCGTTCTTTTTGGTGTCGCAACCGCAGACCTGCTCCGGTTCATGATTGATGTTTTCTTGAATTTCGTTGTTGATGTTCTCTTCCATTGTTATTTTGTTTTTGTGTTATTCGGTAAAATATTGACTTGTTGATAGGTTGATATTAAATGTGGTAATACTAACTCAAAACTTGAAACTTGAAACTAAAAACTAAAAACTCAAAACTCTAAACCTCAATCTCCCCTATCGTCTCCACCGCTTTTTTCAGGCGGTTCACCGTCTCCTCCTTGCCTATCACCATCACGAAGGTGAGCAGGTCGGGGCCGACGGTCTTACCTATCAAAGCAATGCGGAACGAGTTCATGATCTGTCCCATATTGAACTGGTTAGCCACAATATAGTCGTCCAGTATGGCTTTGTGCAGGGCATCGTGTTCAAAAGGCACGGTGTCGAGTATCTCGAGTATCTTGTTCATGTGGGTGGTCATACCCGCTTTCCAACGTTTCTTCAGGTCGGCGGGGTTGTACTCCTTGGGTGCCTCGAAGAAATAAAAGGTGGTCTCCCACAGCTCTGAAGGGAAGTTGATGCGGTTTTTCATCATAGCGCACACCTTTTCTACATATTGGGTAGTGACCTGTGACCCGTGATCTGCAACCTGAGCGGGGTGCTCTACTACACTTATCCCATGTTCCGTCAGTTGCGGCTTGAGGTATTCGGCAATCTGCTTGTCCGAGAGCATCTGCATATACTCGTGGTTGAACCATTTCGACTTCTCCACGTTGAACTTCGCGCCGCTCTTGCTGATATGGCTTATGTCGAATGCCTTTATAAGTTCCTCCATCGAGAAAATCTCCTGCTCTGTGCCTGGATTCCATCCCAGCAGGGCAAGCATATTCACCACCGCTCCCGGCAGATACCCTTTCTCGCGGTAACCCGACGAAAGCTCGCCGCTCTGCGGATCATGCCAGTCGAGCGGAAAGACGGGAAATCCCAGCCGGTCACCGTCGCGCTTGCTGAGCTTCCCGTTGCCCTCGGGTTTCAGAAGCAGCGGCAGATGGGCGAACTTGGGCATCGTCTCTTCCCAGCCGAAAGCCCTATAGAGCATCACATGCAGCGGCGCGCTGGGCAGCCACTCTTCGCCTCGTATCACGTGGCTTATCTCCATCAGGTGGTCATCGACGATATTGGCCAGGTGGTAGGTTGGCATACCGTCGCTCTTGAAGAGCACCTTGTCGTCAAGCAGGTCCGAGTTCATCGTCACCTCGCCTCGTATGAGGTCGTGGACGGTGATGTCTATATGTTCCGGGAATTTGAAACGCACCACATAGTGGTCGCCTCTTTCGATACGCTGCTTCACCTCGTCGGCACTCAAAGTCAGCGAATTCTCCATCTCGCCACGTGTGCGGCAGTCATACTGGAAGGTCTTCTTCTGAGCCTCATACTCCTTGCGTTTGGCGTCGAGTGCCTGTGGTGTGTCGAAGGCATAATATGCCCATCCGTCGGCCAGCAGCTGGTCGGAGTACTGCTTATAGAGCGTCTTGCGGTCGCTCTGCCGGTACGGCCCGAACGGACCTCCGACATGCACACCTTCGTCAAACTCGATGCCAAGCCATGTGAGCGCCTCGATTATATAATCTTCGGCTCCGGGCACGAAACGTGTCTGGTCGGTATCTTCGATACGCAGAATCATCTTGCCGCCGCTCTGACGGGCAAAGAGGTAGTTATATAAAGCCGTACGCACGCCACCGATATGAAGCGGCCCCGTAGGGCTGGGTGCGAATCTTACTCTTACTTGTCGTTCCATGTTATATTTTACGTTGATATGTTATTCGTTAATATGATTGTCGGATTTCTGTAATTCAGAAAAATATTTCTTCCCACGAAGGTAGTAATCCACCAACAGCATCTTTGAATGACGACTTCCATTTTCTCCTATACGGCCAGTACTTGATAACTGGCCACTGACCACTTTCCTCTTACCCCTCAGCTGCGGCAGCAACTTGAAGAAATCCATGTGTGCTCTTCCTACGGCGGAGAAATCCTTCGGGTTGCCGTCGGCCAGGAACTTCAACGCCGCAACCCAGTCGAGCGGTATGCGCATCGCCAGCACCCTCAACAGCCGCCTCTTCGGCAGGTTCTTATAGAGCATCGAGAGGTTGTTGCGGAAGTTGAGGTAGGTCTTCCTTGGCGAACTCTTCGGCAGCGTGCCCCCACCAAGATGGTAGGCCACCGACTGCGGGCAGCTCATCACCTTGTATCCACGGTTCCTGACCCGCCAGCAGAAATCTATCTCCTCCATGTGGGCGAAGAAGTCGCCGTCCAAGCCGCCCAAATCTCTCCACACCGACGCCCTCACGAACATCGCTGCCCCCGTGGCCCACATCACCTCGCACAGGTCGTCATACTGGCCGTGGTCTTTCTCCACCGTGTCGAACACTCGTCCACGGCAGTAGGGATAGCCATAGCTGTCGATAAAACCTCCCGAAGCTCCGGCATACTCAAAGGTGTCCCTCTGGGTGTCCATCAACAGCTTGGGTTGACATACGGCCACCTGCCTGTCTGCTTCAAACAGCTTGACTATCGGCTCTATCCAACCTGGCGTAACCTCCACATCGTCGTTCAGCAGCACATAGTAGTCGGCCTCCACCTGCGCCAGCGCTCGGTTATAACCCTCGGCGAAGCCGTAGTTCTTGTCAAGCCTGATAATCCGCAGTTCTGGATAGTTGCGCTCCACAAACTCCAGCGAGTCGTCGGTTGACCCATTGTCGGCTATGACGACACAGGCGTCGCCCGTAGTGTTCCTCACCACCGACGGCAGGTAACGCTCCAACATCGAGCGCCCGTTCCAGTTCAATATGACTACTGCTGTTTGCAAGTTTTTAGTTTTTAGTTTTTAGTTTCCAGCGACGATGGCTCCAAAGCCAGTATTCCGGTTTTTCGTTTATGGTCTTTTCCAGTCGCACGGCATAGCGACGTGTGATGTCGCCGTCTTTCTCTTCCTGCGGATTCAGCGCGAGGGGCTCAAATCTCACCTCATAGTATCCGCGTAAGACCTTCTTCACCTCGTAGTAGAACACCGGGTAGTCGTATTTCTTGGCGAAATGCTCCGATCCGAAGATGAAGGCGGTGTCCTGATTCAGGAATCGCGTCCAGAGGCATTTCTTCCTGTCGCTCGGCGACTGGTCGCCCAGCATCATCCAGGCGGTCGGCACGTGGTAGCGGTCGTAGAACTCCATCACCTGCCGCACGTCGGTGTTATCGACAATCTCAGTTCCGTAACGGGCACGCTTCTGCGTGAGCAAGCGTCCGAAAGGCTTCTGCACTATATGCTTGCCCACTCCCACCCCGTGGTGCAACAGTTGGAAGTTGAGCGACGCTATCATCATCTCCCAGTTGTTGTAGTGCGCCGACATGATGATGACGCTGCGTCCCGCCTCGTAGTAAGGCCTCAGCAGCTCGGCGTTCACAATGTGGTAGCGTTTCAGTAGCTGTGCCGGCGTTGCCCTAAGTCCCCACACACCTTCGGCCAGCAGGTCGCAGATGTGGCGGTAGTAGGCCTTCTCGATGCGTTTTATCTCCTTCTCCGACTTGTCGGGGAACGACTTGGTCAGGTTCGTCCTCGTCACCTTGCGTCTGTAGCGCACCACGTGATACACCACTGGATAAATCAAGTCGCCCAGCAGGTAGAGCACCCAAAGCGGCAACCACGCCAGCGGCATTATCAAGCAGTACATTATGAACCTAGCGCGAAGCACGAATTAGTTTCAAGTTTTAAGTTTTTAGTTTCAAGTTTTAAGCTCCACCTCTCATAGGTCACGTCTTCACAATTTCACAATTTCACAATTTCACATCTTCACTATTCACCAATCAATACCCTCTCTCGAACTGTTCACCAACTTCGCCAATGGCGTTCTCCGGCAGTTGCTGCTGGCTGAGCCGCCGCTCCCACATAGCCTCCTGCGTCTCGCCCTTGGCGTTCGAGTTCAGCAGGCGGTACCATCCCGAGCGAAACTCGTCCCAGAAGATGAACACGCGGTTGGGCGAGTCGGTCGGCAGGTAGTTGTAGCGCCACAGCTGGTAAGGCAGGTAATAGATATGGCCTTGCGAGCTATTCATGCCTGCGAGGTCGGCGTGTACAGCCGCGCCCACATCGAGGTAGCGGGTCGAGACGAAGTTCTTCTCGTCGCGTATGTAATCCGGCGGGCCGTACTGCAGATATACGCGGCCTCTATCCGTGCGGTATCCGGGTGTGCGGGGATAGGCGTAATGCGCATCCACATACTCCAGCCATCCTCGATACTCCTCCCATTTCATCTCTGCCTGGTCGCCGTGGCGGCGGTCCCAGAACTTGTAGAGGAAGGCCTGCTTCTCGGCTATGTTGTCGTTTTTCTTTATCACCTCGCGTATGAAGGCAAGTTCCTCGTCGGAGGCGATGGGATAGAGTGCGTCTAGGTAGTGGTTGAGCTTGTTCTCGTCGGTGATGCGTGCCGCGAAAGTGGTGGCGTACATACTGGGTTCGTCGGTGTTGACCACCGAGGGCTTGGTGCGATGGAAGGGCAGCCGCTTGTAGAGGAGGTTCTCGTTGTTGCGGTTGTGTATCTCGACCACGAGGTTGTAGTCGCCGGAGGGCAGCAGACTTATGTCGAGCGGGCTATAAACCCTCACGAGGTTCTTCGCCTCGTGCTGCGTCTCGCTGCCCACGTTGGGCATGCGACGGCCGGTGGCGCGCTCCTCGACGAACATATAGGTGGCGAAGGGCTTGCTGAAGACCTCTTTCTTGATGTTATAGACCTCGTAATAGACATTCAGCACGTCGATGTTGGCCGGAATCTCGTCGTCGATGTATGGTTCCATGTCGTAGCCGCCGCGCGAGAGTATGTTCTCGGTGGCGGTGGGCGTTACCGTTGACATGAGTTGGATGGACGACATCGTCGGCTGCTTCTTGGCATAGTTGACGGTCACGCGCTGCAGTAGGCTTGTGCCGCCGTCGTCCTTGGCTTTGTCGCGCAGCGAGAGCTCGAGGTTGTAGATGCCATTCTTGAGCCCGACACGCTGCAGGTCGAGGAAGGAGAAGCGGTTGTCATCGGGGCTTGCCGTCGAAGGCGACTTGAGGTCGTACTTCTTAGCATAGACGATTTCATCGCCCGACTTGTAAACCATCGTCACTTCCACGGTGGCGCGGTAGCGTCCGTCGTCGCCCTTGACGAACGTCATCGACGCGGCGTCGAAGAGGAGGTAGGATTCAACGTATGGCTGGTCGCTTTCGGGCAGATAGAAGGTGGAATAGCTGAACAAGGCGCTCAAACTGCGCCCCTGCGCCCATGCCGGCACCGCAAGCACCGCTAGAATCAAAGCAAAAAATATCCGTTTCATTTTTTATGAATTATATTTACTCTAAACGCAGCAACACATATATTATTGCATCGTATGCGTGTTTTTGTCAAAAAAACGGAATCGGCCAAACTCACAATCAAAAAAGCAAAAAAAAACAAGAAAAAAAGTCGGAAAAATATTTGCACAGGGACACCTGGTATCAAAAAAAATCGTTATCTTTGCATTATCGAAATGATTTTTATGCCACATTGCAACGACATAAACATCAGCGGTTTAAATGTATCGATGTAATACAATTAGCCGTTTTCGACACTTTGTATTCAAGTACAACCACCTGAAATACAAAGCATAGTAGCAGAGCAAAGTCTTCTCTTTCGTATCAAAGCCGTATCAAAAACGTATTTGACACGTATCTCTTACGTATCATCTACGTGTCATCTCCCATGTAGCTCCGTGTTCCCTCCCAGGTCGCTCCGTGTTTCGGACTTATATCCAATGATGGTGGCAAAAAGGGGGATTTTTCTTCCAAAAAAACGGTTTCCCTTGGATAAACTGTTTCGGCAAGATAGAATTGTTTTCGTTTGAAAAATGTTTTCCCTTGAAAAAAGTTTCGTCGATAAAAAACGGGGTTTTGTCGATTTTTTTCTGCTATCTTAATAATAAGATGTACTTTTGCATCTTCTTTTTGTTAAATCTTTTAACAAATTATCGTGTCAAAACGCTCATTTTCATATAAATTATTCTGCAACTGGGTTGGCCTGCACCATCGATTTTATTACCCGGAACACACCTATATCGGCATGGAACGCATACCGGAGGACGGGAATGCGGTGGTGATGGTGGGCAACCATCAGAACTGCATGATGGACCCCCTGAACGTGGAGGTGGCCCTCGACGACAGAAAGGCCTATTGCCTTGTTCGCGGAGATGTGTTCCGTGTGAACAAATATTTTACCAAGTTCCTCCACTGGCTGGGATTGCTGCCGGTGAACCGGCTTAATTTCGAGGGGTTGCAGGGGAACGGCAACGCGCGTGAGGCCAACAAGAACACCTTCAGCGACGCCCGCAAGTGGTTGATACAGGGCAACACGCTGATTCTCTTCCCCGAAGCGGGCCATCAGAACAAACGCTGGCTCGGATACTTCTCTCTCGGCTACCTGAATCTCGCCTTCGAGGCGGCGGAGGAGGCCGACTTTAAGAAAGAGGTGTACGTCATGCCATTCGGCCACCACTACGGCAACTATTTCCACTCGCGCTACGGGTTGGTGCTGAACTATGGCGAGCCGATTGCACTCTCGCCCTTCTACGAGAAATACAAGGAGAAGCCACGCACAACGATGCGCGAGGTGAACGCGTTGGTTGAGAAGCAGATAAGCTCGCTGATGCTGGATATACGCGACCTTGACCACTATACGGCCATCGACGCATTGCGAAACAGCGACTTCGGCAAGGCCTACGCCCGCAAGCAGGGTTTGAACCCCGACAAGCTGGCGGAGAAGCTGGAGGCGGACAAACGGCTGGTGGCAGCGCTGCCGAAAGAGAGCCCGGCCCTCGACTTACTGGAAAAGGTGGAACGCGAGACGTTGGACAAAGGTATGCGCGACTGGGTGGTGGCACAGCGTCCGGGGCGGCTCAACCTTGCATGCCGCATAGCGTTGCTGGTGCTGGGTGCGCCGCTGGCGGTGGCCTCACTGCCCGCATGGAGCGAACTGCTAATACCCCGACTGATGTTCGGCAAAAAAATCAACGGAGCCATCGACGTCATGTTCCGCAGCACGTGGACCTTCGCCTTCGCGGTGCTGGCCATCTCGCCGCTGGTGTGGATAGTGCCGTCAGTCGTACTGCTTTTCGTCGAATGGTGGATAGGGCTCGCCTATCTGGTGCTCTTCCCGCTGATGGTGTGGTATCTGGTGGGCTACACCAAGCTATGGCGCAAAACCTGCGGCGTGAGCCGCTATGTCGCCCTCGGCGAGAGAGGCAAAGAGCTCTCGGAGCGGCGCGAACAGGCGATAAAGGAGTTAGTGAATTGTGAATTGTGAATAGTGAATTGACAAATGAAGTAAATTGTGAATTGACGCTGTTGGCGTCATTCTGCTACGGTTCGGAAAAACAGGCGAACTTGATTTTCGCTCACCTTAAACGCAGAATTGACAAATGAAGTGAATATATTAGAGAATAAAATACATCAGAAAATAGAACTATGGAAAAGAACGAACGCAGAGTTGTCATCACGGGCATGGGCATCTGGTCGTGCCTGGGGACGACTCTTGACGAAGTGAAAGACTCACTCTACAACGGATACTCGGGCATCATCTTCGCGCCGGAGCGCAAGGAGATGGGGTTCGAGTCGGGACTCACGGCATACGTGAAACAACCAGAGCTGAAAGGCCTCGTTGACCGTGCACACCGCGTGTTCATGCCCGAAGAGGCACAATACGCCTACATGGCCACCGTTGACGCCATGAAGATGGCCAAACTGGATGCCGAATATATGGAGAAACACGACGTAGGTCTGCTTTACGGCAACGACAGCAGCGCCGACGCAGTGGTGAAGAGCGTTGACACGATGCGCAACAAGAAGAGCACCCACCTGGTGGGTTCGGGAGCCATCTTCCAGTCGATGAACTCGACGGTGACGATGAACCTGGGATGCCTTTTCAAACTGCGCGGTATCAACATGACCATCAGCGCGGCATGCGCCAGCGGCTCCCACGCCATCGGATTGGGAAGCCTGCTCATCAAATGGGGCCTGCAAGACTGCATCGTATGCGGCGGAGCTCAGGAGGTCAATCCTTTCTCCATAGGCAGTTTCGACGGCATCGGTGCCTTCTCGAAACGCGAGAACGAGCCGGCCAAAGCCTCACGTCCCTTCGACGCACAGAGAGACGGCCTGGTACCAGGAGGTGGAGCCGCCACAGTCATCATCGAGAGTTACGAGTCGGCCATGCGTCGCGGTGCACCTATCATCGCCGAGGTGATGGGCTACGGATTCTCCGCCAACGGCGACCACATCTCCTCGCCCAACGTTGACGGGCCCCGCAAGTCACTCCTGATGGCATTGGATCAGAGCGGAGTGTCGAAAGACATGATAGGCTATATCAACGCACACGCCACCTCAACCCACGTGGGCGACACCAACGAGGCGAAAGCAATCTACTCGGTGTTTGGCAACAACATGCCGCCGGTCACCTCGACCAAAGGACAGACAGGACACGAGATGTGGATGGCAGGCGCCAGCGAGGTTATATACTCCATACTGATGATGAAGAACAACTTCATCGCAGCCAACCTCAACTACGAGTATGGAGACGAAGACACTGGCAAGCTGAACATCCCGTCGTATCGACTCGACAACCACCCGTTCGACCTGTTCCTATCGAACAGCTTCGGCTTCGGCGGTACCAACTCGACGCTGGTAATAAAGGATTGGAAAGAGTAGTTTCCGGATTTCATATTAATTAGCAACATATCAACAAAACAACTCATCAAACATACAAAACTATGGAAAAAGACGAAATGATCAAGAAAATGGTGTCGATTCTGGCATCTGAATTTGAAGTGGAAGAAGATGTTATAACTCCCGAGGCAAACATCAAAGAGACCATGCATCTCGACAGCCTCAGTTTGGTCGATATGGTAGGTTTGGTAGAAGAGGAGTTCGGTGTGGAAATCAAGACAGCCGACCTGCCCACCATCAAGACCTTCGCCGACCTCTACGACTACGTGTACAAAAACCAGAAATGACCACCGACGACATCACAAGCCTCATACCGCAGCGTCCGCCGATACTGATGGTGGACCGTTTCAGTTATGAGGTCGACAGCCTCTGCCACTCTGAGCTTACCCTGAAAGAGGACAACATGTTCCTACACAACGGCTCGATGGTGCCAGAAGGCTTGCTCGAACACATTGCCCAGACGGCGGCAGCCCACATCGGCTACCGCCGCAAGATGGCAGGCGAGGAGGTGAACTTGGGGTTTATCGGCGACATCAAACGATGCACGATGGGCAAGCGCATGCCAACGGTTGGGCAAACGGTAATGACCACAATGAGAGTGGTGTCGCAGGTAGGCAACATCACCATGGTTTCGGCAGAGAGCACATCCAACGGCGTAACACTCATTGAGTGCCGCATGAAACTCGCCAATTAATACAAGGTTCGCTACGCTTGAAAGGTTTGGGAGATTATAAAGGTTTGAAAGGTTTGAGAGGTTCAAAAGGTTTGAAGGGTTTGAAAGGTTCAAAGTCAAGGTTATGAAACTAGCAGCCACATACGAGAGGAGAATACCATTCCGCGACATCGACTCACTCGGCGTTCTGTGGCACGGCAACTACGTAGCCTACATGGAAGAAGCCCGTGAGTCATTTCTGGCGAAATACGAGATGACCAAAATCCAGCTTGGAGTCGGTGACCTCATTCTCCCTGTCACGCATGTGGACATTCGCTACAAAGGAGCGTTTGTCTATGGTGACGAGATGGTTATTGAGGTGGAATACCTGCCATGCAAGAGGGCTCGAGTGGATTTGTCCTACCGGTTCTATCGAAAAAGCGACCACTTTCTGATGACCGAAGCAATCACATCACACCATTTTTTCAACCCCAAAACCAGAGAGGTGGCTGTTAACAGGCCCGACTTCTACAAAGAATGGCAGGAGAAATGGAAAGTCTTTGAACAATGAAACTGAAAGACAGCCTATACAAAATCGAATCACAGCACGACGGCGTGTTCGACATCCTGATGCTCGACGGTCACCCCGTTTACGAAGGGCACTTCCCAGGCGAACCCATAACACCCGGAGTGTTGTCATTGGCCATCGTGCGCGAGTGTGCCTCGATGCTTGCCGACAAGGAATTGCGCTACTCAGCCGTCAAGAACTGTCGGTTCGCAGCCATGATACGTCCGGCCGAAAAACTCACACTCACCATAACACACACACCGATAGACGACGGCAGCCAGATTGCCGCCGAAATAACCGACAGAGAAGGCAACCTACGTCTGCAACTCGAAGCGACATTGACAGATAGCCTCAATTAGATTCCAATTAAATTGTACGACACCATAATCATCGGAGGTGGCTACGCAGGCTTGACCTGCGGCGTAATCCTGGCCAAGTCGGGACAGAGAGTCTGCGTGCTCGAGAAGAGCCGCGTGCTTGGCGGTGCCTTTCAGTGTTTCCAACGCTCAGGCCTGCGTTTCGACACCGGATTTCACTATGTCGGAGGCGTTGCCGAAGGCGAAATCATGCACCCGATGATGGAGATGTTCGGACTCGCCGACCTGCCTTGGGTACGGTTGGACGAAGAGTTCCTCGAAGTACATTGCGACGACCAGATATACCGACTGCACTGCGGCTACGATTGCTTCGTCGAGCAACTGTCAAGCCAGTTCCCCGAAGAGCGGGATGGCATTGAAGCACTTGTCGAGACGATGCGCAATGTGGCGCAGCACATCTACGAGACAGTAAGACTCGATTCGGGTTTCGAGAACAAACTCATGCAGATTGCGGCAAAGGAATGGATTGAAGAACATATCCGAGACCCACGTCTGCGCAAACTTCTCTGCGCACAAGCCGTCACCACCGACCTCACTCCCAACCTGCCGCTCTACTCGTTCATCCAGTCGCTCAACTCGTTCATTCAGCACTCCTACCGCATCGAGGGCGGTGGTGACACCATCATAGCGCGACTGCGAGAGAACATCATTGCCCATGGAGGCGAAGTGCGCACCGGTTGCGAAGTGACGTCATTTCACGATGACGGCAGAGGCAAGATAGCATCGGTCGGATGCTCCAACGGCGACGTTCTTGCAGCCCGACAGTTCATCTCCACCATACATCCAGCCCTCAGTGTAGCACTCATGCCCGAATGTCCGCAGATACGAGGCATCTACCGGCGTCGCTTTTCACGCATGCCCAACACGCGCGGCATCTTCACTGTGCAACTGGCCATAAAGCCCGACACCATTCCCTACCGCAACCAGGTAATAAGCCTGCTTGGCAGCTCTGACCCCTGGAACACCGACTACAGCTCGTCGGCACCAGTGGAGAACCTGCTCATCAATTATAACGTACCCCAACGGAAAGGCAGTCGGTTCGCCGACAACATAGACCTGCTGACACCGATGGACTTCAACGCCTTTGAGCGATGGAGCGACAGCCGAGTCGGACACCGACCCGACGACTACCGACTACTCAAGGAAGCAAAAGCACAGGAATGTATCGAATTGGCAGCAAAACACCTGCCCGAACTTAAAGACAGCATAACCGCCATCTATACCAGCACCCCCCTCACCTACCGCGACTACACAGGCACCATCGAAGGCTCGGCCTACGGCATCAGCAAGTCGTCCACTGCCATCGCAGGAGGCATGCTTTCTCCCATGACCCCCTTCCCCAACCTATTCTTTGCAGGGCAAAGCATTATGCTGCACGGCATGCTCGGTGTGGGCATGTCGTCAATTCTGGTCACCAATATTGTGAAGCAAGTCGCCCAAGCCCAATAAGATGCCCGCATTTCACCTCAACAGAACAAAAACCGTTCTTCCCATTCTTATATGGGTCGGTATCTTTCTTGCGCCACTGCTCATAGCCATGCTTGAAGGACAACCTAAACCATTCGACTGGTTCGCCACCAACTTTTTCCAGACACTGTCGATATGCATAATGTACTACCTCAACTACTTTGTTTTTGTCGATCGGTATCTGATGCGTCAGCGCATCAAACGGTTCGCCCTTGCAAACATCGCCTCGGCACTTATACTGAGCGTCATCGACTATACACTGGTAGGCATCTGGATGCTTGATGTTTACGGAAGCGTGAAACAAGGCGTTTTTATACAGAGCAGCATCACCTTCTTCATCGTTCTCTACGTTCTTTTCGCACTCGCCGCAAGCCTCAGCGTCGCAATACGTATGACAGAAAACAGCTACATGTCGAGCATAAAACTCGCCGATGCACGCAAGATGCAGGCCGAGACCGAACTTGCCAATCTCAAGAACCAACTAAACCCACACTTTCTCTTCAACACCCTGAACAATATCTACGCCCTCATCGACATCGACAACGAGCGCTCGAAAGACGCTGTCCACGATCTCAGCCACCTGCTGCGCTATATCATCTACGACACCTCGCCCCTCACCGTACCCATAAGCGGCGAACTGGCTTTCATAAAAAAATACGTCCATATCGAGCAGATAAGGCTTACCGACCATTGCGACATATCCCTGCGGATGCCGCCCGTTGACGAACAGCTCACCATAGCACCAATGCTTTTCCTGCCTTTCATAGAAAACGCCTTCAAACACGGCATCAACTATTCCAAGCCCTCGTTCATCCATATCGAGATCACCCTCAACGGCGACACCATTCGATGCTACATTCACAACAGCGACCATGCAAAACACAGCGAAGGCGGCATCGGCATAATCAACTCAACCAAACGACTCAACCTTCTCTATCCCGGACGCTACTCTCTGAAACAAGGTTCAGACGGCAAAGGCGGTTATGTCACCGACCTTGCCGTAACTCTGACTCAATAAACGTTGTAGTATTCAGCCTACCGCTTCTGAAAAACAGTCGTGATGTCTATAAACGTGCCATCCTGCTGTTTTTTCAGCATACGCTGGTTGGTGTGTGCCGACGAGAGAGGGCCAAGATGCGCGTTGTAAGGGCCAAGTTTGATATAGTCGAAAGCCTGCTTGTCAACATTTCCAGGGACGTGCTGCCTTCCGCTGTACCACGCCACCTTGTAGTTCGGATAACGCTGCTTGAGGTCGGTGGCCAAAGCCTCCACCTCCTCGGGTGCCGAATCACCACCCATAAAGCACACACAGGTGATGCTGCTCTCGTAGCCACCGATGAGGCCGCAGAGCGACCCCACATTCAGTTCCTCACCAATGTCCTGCCACAGCCACGGACTATGACATCCGGGGCAGTGGCACGGGCACTTCGTAAGGTTTATAGCGAGGGTTGTCTCGTTAGGAATCTCCTGAAATACTATGTCAGCATTCAGATATTTAAGCATATCTCGCCCTGTTTCTCTGTAGCGGCAGCCTGGTTGAGAAGCTGCTCACGACGACGCGACGACTCCAGTTCCAGCATATCGGCGGTCTGATAGACCTGTGCCATATTTGCCAACGAGCGCTCCACCCGGTCGGCGGGATTGTGGTAGTGACGGCGATGAGCCTCTTCCTGACGGGCCTGAGAGAAGTTGCTGATGCGCTTCAGGTATCCAATGATACGAGTCATATAATCGACATTGGTGCTGTGGCACTTCGGACACTCCTTCAGGTGGCGCTTGTCTATATATCCACATTCGTTGCAGATTGTGTTGGGCACGTTGAAGGTGAAATAGTTGCAACCTTCCTTTGCAGCCACACGGAGCAACTGGCGATACTGATCCTGAGTCAAGTGCTCGTCGAGGTTAAGGTGCAGGGCGCTGCCTCCGGTGAGGTGCTCGATATACGGAGCACCGTGCAGTTTGAACTTGTCGATGATGCTCAGCGAGTCGTCCTCGACAATGTAGAAATAGCTGTTGTAGCACTCGCGCGGCACCAGGTAGCCGTCCTCGCGGTCCCACTTGGCGTGTTTCACACCCACGTTCTCTGCTGGAATCATCTCGCAGTTGAACATCAACTCCTTCGAACGGTACTGCTTGTTGTATTTCTCAATGACGCCGAGCACCGACTGCACATAGTTGCGGTATTTCTCGTTATCGTCAATCTTGATGCCCAGGAATTCGGCGCCCTCCACCAAACCGTTCACACCAATGGTGAGGTACTGACGCGCTATGTTGATATATCCAGCGTCAAACAGCGGCAGCATGCCGTGAGACTGCAGTTCCTTCAAGTTCTCGTTGTATGCAATCTGAACCTTGTGGCACAGGTCAACGATGTCGGCTATATAATCCAGGTACTCCTTCTTTTCCCTCACAGCCTGCTGTATGCAGCGGTTGAGGTTGATGGTCAGCACGCTCTTCGATCCTGTTGACACACCGCCGGCACCAAGGGTGTAGCTGAATCCGTTGTCGGTAATCTCGTTACGCAGACGGCAGCAGCTCGACAGCGAGTCAGCGTTGTCGCTCATATAGGTGAAGAACGAATGGCCTTCGGCATACATCTGAGCCGTGAAGTCGCCCCATTCCTTGTCCTTGCAGTCGCCGTTCTCGGTAAGCAGCGCCATCGTCTCGACCGGGAAGGTGAGCACCGAACGCAGACGCTCGTTGTTGAACCAAGTCATGAAGCGTTTCTGCAACCACGACAAACCCTCCCAGTCGGGTTTGGTGTTGTCTGGGAACACGAAGTCGCCAAAGATGCTCTCAAAGTAGAACTTGTCGTAGTAGGCGATGTTCCAGAACACAGCCTGGTAGTTACGGGCACCCGTCGGTTGGTTGAGTGTATATACAATCTGCTCGAAGCAGTCGGTTATGACCTTGTCGATGGTGCGCTTCTTGAGCGACAGATCGACCACCTCGTCGGCTCTCTTCCAATAGTCCTTACCGTAGTCCTTGCCAATGAAATAGTTGAGATACATCAGGAATTCCGGGGTAGCGCAGGCGCCGCTCAGCATGCTCGAAACCATGAACACCATGTTCACGAATCCTCCGCAGAAACTCTTCAGGTTGGTCGGAGCCTTCGAATTGCCGCCTATCGAGGCCGTTCCGTTAAGCAGCCACGGATACATCGTGATGCTGGCGCAGTAGTTAGCCAACGAAGTCTCGTCGTTCTTATAAATGAAATGGTGAGTGAGCAGGTCGAGGTAGCGGTCGGAGAGTTCCTTGCCGTAGAGCTTCTTTATACGGTCGGTGAGCAGGCGGCGGTTCAGACGGATGAATCCAGCCTTGGGTAGTTCGCCGATGAGCGTGGCGATGTTCTTGTGCTCCACGTTGGCGTTGGCGTCGTACTTACTGCCAGTGGCAGCGTTGGCGGCCTTGCAGTAGTCCACAAGGAAGTTCAGTTTTTCCAGAGTCTCGCGGTCCTCGGTATGTTTCTGACGATAGAGCATGAAACTCTTGGCCACTTTGTAGTAGCCTTCTCTCATCAGAGCCTCTTCCACCTGGTTCTGCATGTCCTCGACGGTGATGCCGTCTTGAATCTGCAGATGCGACAAAATCTTGCCCATCGTTGCCAAATCGGCCGGTTCGTTGACCGAGTCGAAGGCTTTGGCTATAGCGTGCATGATTTTATCCAAAGAGAATGGGACGGGATGTCCGTCGCGCTTGATGATTGAGAAAGGAACCTGCTCCATTGATTTTTTTTATTTATCTGTTTAATATATAGTTACGCTCTTGTCTAGTCATCAACAAAAGGCATATCATCCACACATTCAACCACTCACAACATAAAGGTCTGCAAGCATACCGTCTGCAAAGATACTGCCGCAAAAGATATTCTTGCCACTAGCCGACAAAAACTTCTTAACAACATATTAACACCAACAGGGTCGGTGTGTACAACGCTCACATTTTCAGCTTGTCGAAATTGACGCCATAGACGCCTTGCACCTTTGACACTGAAATGAAGGCATTGGTGTCGATGCGGTGGATTATCTGCATCATGTGAGCCTTGTCCGTGCGGTGGGCCATGATGATGAGCACCTGCTGGTGGTTGTGGGTGTAGCACCCCTCAGCGTCGAGCAGCGTGGCACCGCGCCCCACCTCCTTGGTCACAGCGTCGCCAATTTCCTTGGTCTTACCCGAGAACACCATTATCTGGTACGACTGCTTGTTGCCGTCTATGACCATATCAAGCACATAGGTCATCGTCACCATCATAACGTAACCGAAGATCACGTTCTCAATCTTGCCCGAAACAAAATAGGAACAGCCGATAATCACGATGTCGAGATACATGATCACCTTGCCCGGCGAGATGTTATAGTATTTGGTGAGGATGAGTGCGATGATGTCGGTGCCGCCGCTGTTGCCGCCCATAGCGAAGGCAGCGCCGATGCCTATGCCGCAGAGGGCGCCGCCGATGATGGCGCACATGAACCCCCCGAAGCTCGACACATCGAACAACCCCTCGACATGCAACACCTGTTGCCAAAGTATGAAACAGACCGACGACATCACTATACCGTAAATCGTGTTTGCCCCAAATTTCGAGCCAAGCACCTTGAAACCGAGCAGCACAAGCAACGCGTTTATTATCAAGTTCATCACACCGATGGGCAACTTTATACCCACAGCATAGTATAGCACAGACGAGATACCGCTCACCCCGCCACCCACAATCCGCGCCGGAAGCATAAACGCCGCCCAGGCGAAGGTGTACAGAGCAATACCCAAGGTGATTACAACGTATGAAATAATGATATTTGAGCGCTTCTTAAAAATCTGCATGATGCGTAATTATTAAACAAACCTAAAATAATGAACAACTGGCAGATATTCCATATTATCGGCAAGTTTTCATATCAAAACATGATACAAAAATACAATTTTTGCCGATACCGGCAAGAAATATTACACTATAAGAACATAATGTAATAAATCGGCAGATATACGGTGTTGCTCTCCATGCAAGCGGCACCTTCATTCGACACTATCACCGCAGTTTTTATCTTGTAGTCAGGATCACTGGTGTCCAAAAATATCAGACAAAACTTACAACTTTTTCCGATTTAGAATGTAGCTTTTTCCAATTTTCAAACCATATTTTTACAACTTTTCCTCTCATCTACATATAAGAGCAAATAATTATTCGGGGAGATACTTTTGCTATTTTTATTTCATTCAGGAAATTATCGAGTCAGCATCGCTGAATAAAATAATCGCTTGGCGAGAGTACAGTGGGAGTTTGATGAGAGCTTGATGGGAGTTTGATGTTGGTTGTTTCTTTGCCTATCATTTCGCATCAACAGGTTGGAATTGCAAATCCCAAAAGATGCTTGTGTCGGATTGCAAATCCGACACAACGGATAGCGTTTCGAAAAGACACTAACACATTAACACGTTAACACATTCTTATAGCGCATTCGCACATTCAAGATTATTGTTTCTTCGGTGATCCTTCGGCGATGGTTGTCAGCCGATCCGACGGCACACCTCGGTGAAACCTCGTGTATTTTCACTAACGCATTCACAAATTCACTAACGCATTAACACATTAACACATTCTGCCTCGATAGAGGCCTTGAGGTATGCCTGCGACCACTGAAAGTGTGATGGGCACCGCTTTAATACGAATTAATACAGCGAATAGCACCGCTAAAAAGAACATATGTAGCGAGTTAACACCACTGAAATTAATCAAATCAAGCGAAAAACACATTCACGCCTTGTTTATAATGCACTTTTTTTAGTGCAAATTTTAATGTAGACGCACTTTTTTTAGTGCATATTAAAACATTTTGTATCTTTGCAACTGGAAACAAAAACGACAACTCATCATGATTGACGATGTATTATACGAGTTTATGCGCGAGCAGCTGGCAACGACAAGCCATGATTTTGTGCGCTATTTATATCCACAAATTGATTGGACATTGCGGATGTTCGGTCTTGTGGGCCCGCGAGGCGTGGGTAAGTC